>ENA-UOJR01000237-UOJR01000237.1-human-gut-metagenome-genome-assembly--contig:-C115P-NODE-237-length-84972-cov-51.370138_pt1 | contig 84972 bp, 62 predicted proteins | sample MGYA00242354_ERZ723901 | MGnify/ENA metagenome assembly ERZ723901
CACGTTTCCTTTCCTCAATACAGATATTGATGGACGCCTCCGTCTTTATAGGAAGCATCACCACCGGTCCCAGCCTGTTCCTATTGAAGAAATTCTATCCGGACATCCATCCGGCAGACTGTCTGCTCAAAGATTTCCCACAAGCATCCGTCCTCCCCATCCCGGGACGCGGACAAGTGGCCACCGAATTTATACAAGGAAACCCAACATGCAAGGAAACTTAAAATGATAGTAACTCAAAGTTATAGTAACTTAGCAATATAATTACTACTTTTGTAGCACAACGTGCATTAACCATTTCCGATGAACAAGAAATATACAGCCGAAGAGCTTGATTTATTACATGCCGAACTCTACGACATATTGGGAGAAACCATCCGGGTGTGTCAGAAACACAACATTCCCTATTTTGTGATTGGCGGCACGGCCATCGGTGCACTCTACGACCAGGCGATCCTCCCCTGGGATGATGATATTGACATAGGCATGACGCGGGAGAACTACAACAAATTTCTGAAAGTAGCTCCCGGAGAACTAGGTCCTTCCTACTTCCTTTCATGGATAGAAACAGACCCTCATACCCCGTATTATTTTGCCAAAGTCAAAAAGAACAACACCCTTTTTGTAGAAGAAATGTTCAAGAATGTCCCGATGCATCCGGGCATTTTTGTCGATATATTCCCATTCGACAAAATTCCCGACAACAAGCTGCTGCGAAGAATACAATCCGAAGCACTCGGCTTCCTCAAATGCTGCCTGATGGGAAAAGAGATATGGATGTGGAAACACTTCGGTACATGTGAAATAGAGAACCCCACGAACCGGGGAGCCTTCTCCTGTTTCCTGAACAGGGTAGTCGACCTGCTTTTCTCTAAAAAAGCAATCTACCGCATGCTGGTGTCAGTTCAAAGCTGTTTCAACTCACGAAACACCCGTTACTATAACAACGTAATGGCCACTGCCGACCACGTAACTGTAGAAAGCATCCGCCACCTGCAACCGGTGAAATTCGGGCCTCTCACAGTGACCGCTCCCGATGATCTGGAAGGATTTTTGCGTTATAACTATCCAACCCTGCATCGATTTACAGAAGAAGAGCAGGAAAAAGTGAACAACCACTATCCTGCCGCTCTGTCATTCAGTACAACCCCAAAACAAGAACTATGAATATGAAATCCGCTTTAGTAGACGTCCCGGTACTTATCCTGTTCTTCAACCGCCCGCAACAGTTGTCGCAAGTGTTCGAGCAAGTGAAGAAAGCGCGTCCGTCCCGACTCTTCCTCTATCAGGACGGAGCACGAAACGAACGTGACCTGCCCGGAATAGAAGCCTGCCGTGAAATCGTATCACAGATAGACTGGGAATGTGAAGTAGAACGGCTTTATCAGGAAAAGAATTTCGGCTGCGACCCTTCGGAATACATTTCGCAGAAATGGGCCTTTTCGAAAGTCGACAAGTGCATCGTATTGGAAGACGACGATGTGCCCGCCGTCTCCTTTTTCCAATTCTGCAAGGAGATGCTGGATAAATACGAACATGACACCCGCATCAGCATGATTGCCGGATTTAACCCCGAAGAAATCACCCAAGACATGCCCTACGACTATTTCTTTACCACCACCTTCTCTATCTGGGGATGGGCAAGCTGGAAACGGGTAGTCGACCAATGGGATGAGTTCTACAGCTTCCTGGACGATTCCTTCAACATGCAACAACTGGAACAGCTTATCAAAGAACGCAAATTCCGGAGCGACTTTATCTACATGTGCCAGCGTCACCGGGAACAGCAGAAAGCCTTTTATGAAACAATCTTCCACGCCTCCATACTGTTCAACTCCGGACTAAGCATCGTGCCTACCCGCAACATGATCAACAACCTCGGAGCAACGGCAGATTCCACCCACTTCGCCGGCTCGATTCATACCCTGCCCAAAGGTTACCGCCGCATCTTCACGATGAAGCGCTATGAGGTGGACTTTCCACTGAAACATCCCCGCTACGTCATCGAAAACGTTGCCTACAAAGAGAGCGTTTACCGCATCATGGGCTGGGATCATCCGTGGATCAAGATCGGACGTTCGTTCGAAGAACTGTTCCTCAACCTGAAATACGGTAATTTCTCCCTCATTACGAAAGCTGTCAAAAACCGAATCAACAAATGGCTGAAAAGAAACAAGCACCACTAAATAAGTTGCTTACTATTTATTTTTACCATACCCGCCTCACGCGGGAAAGCTACGAGGAATGGAAAGAATACAAATTCCCCGGACATATCCTATACGGACTTCCTTTACTGGAGAATTACGGAATACACTCCGTGATGCACAAATGCAACTATTTCTCCGGTCGTCTGAAACTCATGCTTTACGCCACCAAAGAAATTCTCTTCTGCAAGGAGAAATACGACGTCCTCTACGCCACCTCTTTTCGGGGCATAGAACCCGTCATCTTCCTCCGTGCCCTGGGACTGTATCGCAAACCTATCGTGATCTGGCATCATACGGCAGTCGTGACCAATCCCAAACCGTGGCGCGAACAAATCTCCCGCCTTTTCTACAAAGGCATAGACCAAATGTTCCTGTTCAGCCGGAAACTGATTCAGGACTCGCAGAAAACCCGGAAAGCCCCGTCCCACAAACTGAAACTCATCCATTGGGGACCGGATCTTCCTTTCTACGACCACCTGCTTGCAGAAATGCCCGACCGGAAGCCCGAAGGATTTATCTCCACCGGCAAAGAAAACCGGGACGTAGACACTTTGCTCCAGGCATTTGCCGCAACGAACGAGAAACTGGATTTGTACATTGCCGTCTCATGCGGTAACATCAACTATAAAAAGATCATCGACCCGTATGCATTGCCCGACTCCATTCACATCCATTATACCGACGGAGTGATTCCCTACGAACTGGGAAAACTGGTGGCACGCAAAAGTTGCATCGTGATCTGCTGTCTGGACTTCCCCTATACCGTAGGACTGACCACGCTCGTGGAAGCATTCGCCCTCGGCATCCCCGTCATCTGTTCGCGTAACCCCAACTTCGAAATAGACATCGACAAGGAAAGAATAGGCATCACCGTAGAATATAACGACGTACAAGGCTGGATAGACGCTATCCGCTACATCGCCGACCACCCCGAAGAGGCACGGCGCATGGGAGAGAATGCCCGCAAACTGGCGGAAGAACGTTTCAACCTCGAAATCTTTTCACGCGAAATAGCAGAAAGCTTGCTGGAAATATCAAACATTTCCTCTAAAAACCGTACATTTGCATAAACTTTTGCCCATGAGAGTCCTGATTATAAATACATCTGAACGAATAGGAGGAGCAGCCATCGCAGCAAGCCGATTGTTGGAATCACTGAAAAACAACGGTATCAAAGCCAAAATGCTGGTGCGCGACAAGCAGACCGACCAGATCAGCGTCGTCCGTTTGAAAAGCAACTGGCTGCAAGTGTGGAAGTTCATGTGGGAACGTATCGTGATCTGGAGCGCCAACCGTTTCCGGCGTTACCATTTGTTCGACGTAGATATCGCCAACACAGGTACAGACATCACCTCACTCCCGGAATTCCGCCAGGCCGACGTGATCCATCTGCATTGGATCAACCAGGGAATGCTCTCACTGAACGATATACAAAAGATACTGACCTCCGGCAAACCCGTAGTCTGGACCATGCATGATATGTGGCCATGCACCGGCATCTGCCATTACGCGCGGGAGTGCAACAACTATCAGCAGGAATGTCATGACTGTCCGTACATCTACAAAGGCGGGGGACGAAAAGATTTATCCTATCGCACGTTCCACAAAAAACAGAAGTTATACAGCTACGCTCCCATTCATTTCGTCACGTGCAGCCATTGGCTGAAGAAACAAGCCCAGACCAGTGCATTGTTCGAAGGAAAAAGCGTCACCAATATACCGAACGCCATCAACACCAACCTGTTTAAACCTATGAACAAGAAGGAAGCGCGTGCCAAGTTCATGCTGCCGGAAGGTAAGAAACTGATTCTGTTTGGTTCGCTAAAGATCACCGACAAACGCAAAGGAGTCGACTATTTAATCGAAGCCTGCAAACTGTTGGCAGAAAAACATCCGGAATGGAAAGACTCATTGGGTGTAGTCGTATTCGGCAACCAATCGCAGCAATTGCAGGAACAACTTCCTTTCCATGTATACCCGCTCCCTTATATCAAGAATGAGCATGAAGTGGTGAATATCTACAATGCCGTAGACCTTTTCGCCATCCCGTCTTTGGAAGAGAATCTTCCCAATATGATTATGGAAGCAATGGCCTGCGGAGTGCCCTGTGTCGGTTTTAATGTGGGAGGTATCCCCGAAATGATCGATCATCTGCACAACGGCTATGTGGCACAATACAAATCTTCGGAAGATTTTGCCAACGGCATACATTGGATATTGACGGAACCGGGATATAACGAACTCTCCGCACAGGCCTGCCGCAAAGTGCTGGGTAATTATTCGGAGAGCATCGTTGCAAAGAAATACACAGATGTCTACAATAAAATAACGGGGAAATATGCATAGTGTCCATCCTACTCCTAAGTTCTCTATCATTACGGTAACGTACAATGCTGAAAAGGTATTGGAAGACACAATTCAAAGTGTTATCGCACAAACCTATCATCATATAGAATATATTATCGTGGATGGAGCTTCCAAGGATGGAACCCTCTCTATTATCAACCGCTACCGCTCACACATACACACCGTCGTCAGTGAACCCGACAAAGGACTGTATGACGCCATGAACAAAGGAATCGCCCTTGCCAGCGGTGATTATCTCTGTTTCCTGAATGCAGGCGACTGTTTTCATGAAGACGACACTCTGCAACAAATGGTGCACACCATTAACGGCAACGAACTACCTGATATACTTTACGGGGAAACCGCTATCGTAGACAAGGACAGGCATTTCCTGCGGATGCGCAGATTGTCCGCCCCTGAAACGCTCACCTGGAAAAGTTTCAAACAGGGAATGTTAGTCTGCCACCAGGCATTCTTCCCCCGCCACACGCTTGTAGAGCCATATAATCTGCAATATCGCTTTTCTGCAGATTTCGACTGGTGCATCCGCATCATGAAGAAAGCACGTACTTTGCACAATACTCACCTGACAATCATCGACTATCTGGAGGAGGGAATGACTACCCGGAATCAGAAAGCATCCCTCAAAGAAAGATTCAGGATCATGGCAAAGCACTACGGGCTGATTGGAACCGTGGCGCATCATGCATGGTTCGTAATCCGTGCAGTTACTCACCAGTAGGCGAAGGCATATAAAGCATCACCTGGTCTAATATCACCCCTTCGTCCAATGCCTTGATTACCAATTTGTGGGACTTCTTTCCGGATATCGGGAGTCGAACCGTTCGGATGGCTTGATTGCGCAGCACATTCTCTTTCCATTCTTCACTCCGTCCTTTCGTTTCATAAGAGATCACTTCAGGCGCTGCATCGTCCAACGATATTGAAAAACGTAGTTGATCTCCCCTCACTGGATGATTAGGCAATAAGCGGATGTCAACCTCTACCGAGTCTGTTTTCCAGTTGTCAAAAGAGAACATCAGTGCATCTCCCTTGTCAATGCCTGTCGCTTTGCTTTCATATCCCAGACCCTCACAAATAGCAGAAGTTCCTTTCCGCGCATTCAAGGTATTCCTTCCATTCGAGATATTCTTCCCATCCAAGCCGTTCCATTTATAAATGGCTACACGCTCTTTCATCATCGGAGAAGTAGCCGTTTTTCTTTCCACGCGATTGAATACAGGAAGTTTTCGGGGTTGGAAATCCATCATGCGATTCCACTTTCCATCTTCCAGTGAGTTATACTGTTTTGTCAATACCACAATGCTGTCATAGGCAAGATCACTTTTCTCCCAATCCGCTTTTCCGTGGCGGGCTAATTGGGCATATAGCAATTTCCGGTTCATCTGTGTAGCAGCTTGCACCGGGTATTTCACCAATTCAAAATAAGCACTTTGTCTGCCGGATGGGATTTTCGAAGCTACCCGTTCCACTGCCTCCGACAATTTATCATAAGCCTGCAAACGTCCGTTGATTTCTTTTTCACTCCATGGGAGATCTTTGACAACACGATAAACAGGATCTTTCTCCTCTTCCCTCGTATTTCCCATAAATTCAGGTTTACGAATATAGGCCAGACGATAGTGTTCCTGCATCACAGGCAATACCGCCTTTGCACACGAAACTCCCAATTCCCGTTCCAGCCAGTGTTTCAAATGAGAGGTCACTCCTTCCGAGGCCACAGCTTCTATATTCCAGGCCATATCCATAAACAACTCTATCTGATACTCGGCAGGCTTGATATCTCCGACGTTCAGTATCCACATCTTCTGTATGCCTTGATCGTAAGCCAGTTTCATTTGCTGGAAGATCAGATACGGGCTCATCGTACCCAACCAGAGATGGTCGTGCGGACGTCCCCAATAAGAAACATGATAATAGACTCCATTCCCTCCTTTACGTGCGCATTCTTCGGCCGTAGGAAAATGGCGGATATAGCCATAGTTATCGTCACACCACATCAATGTTACATCATCAGGCACCTGTAATCCGGCATGATAAATGTCGAGTACTTCTTTATAAGGGATAAAAACCTGCGGTACTTTAGTTACATCTTTATCTACGTATTTTTCAATCAACCCGCGTTGATCTGCAAACACACGGTCTATTACCGCCTTCTGTTCTTCCACCGTCTTCGCTCCTTGCATCTTGCCATCATGTACACCACGCATTCCCAGCGTATAGAGTATTTCCTGATCTGCCACTTCTTTTACACGGTTTTCCCAGAATTTATAAACAGCCGGAGCATTATTCACATAATCATAAGCCCCTTCCCCTCTTCGTTTCCACTCACCGGCAGCATTGCAAGCCATCGGTTCGCAGTGGGAAGCACCGATGAAGATTCCATATTTCTTGGCAGCTTCCCGGTTGCCTTCGGTCAGGAAGAAAGGAAGTGTACATTCGTGCATTGCAGGCCAATAGGTATTGGCACGCAGACGAAGCAGCAGTTCGAAGATACGCTCATTGGTACGCGGACCGATTTCCCCTTTCACTTTTGAAGGTTCATAAGTCCGGTTACTCCACGGCATCAAGCCCCAATCTTCATCATTAATAAAGATACCACGATATTCCACTGAAGGAGCCTGAAGGCTTTGGAATTTGGAAGGTAATTTAAAAAGTTTCTTCTTTTCCGGAGTCACGTCCGCCCACCATTCCCAGGGAGAGACACCCAGCAAGCGGGAGATTTCGAGTATTCCATAAGCCGTACCATGTTTGTCACTGCCGGCTACTACCAATTTCCCCTCCGGAGAAACAGATAATAGAAAAGCCTGCTTCTTGCCTTTTAACGCAGAAACATCTACACCGGTCCGGCTGATAAGCTCACTCTGTCCCACCGTTCCTATCACAATTTCACCTGTTTTCTCATTCGCTTGGGTAGTCGACGACAATACTGTCTGAATATCACGCCCCAGCATTTCCAATGCGGTTCGTACAACCAGTTCTTCAGAAGGGCTGCAAGCGATGACAACTGTTTGACCGGAAGTCAAAACAAAATCCTTACTACGAATCGGTAAAGCAACGATCAAAAAGATGAAAAAAGAAAACAGAAGTTTATGTCTCATAGGTTCTATTATTTATAGAAGACAAAATTACAGGTTTGCAGAAAATGTACTATAGAATAGTGTACAATTTCATAGAATTCTGTCCGGCCTATTTAAAATGTAGCAGGCAACGCAAGCAACTGATACATCAGCGTTCGTGCCATGCGTATCTGTCCTTTCGTGCTGGGATGCAAACGGTCATATCCCGCATCGTAGAAATAAATCAGTTGTTCTTCCACCATCGGATTCAATCCGGTTACCGCATTAAAATCAATCACGGGGACTCCCCACACATTGCCGGCTTCTTTAACAGCTTGCACGTAGGCATCCACATATTCGCCACAACTGTTCTGGTAGTTTTCATCCGGTTGCACGTTCGTTTCTCCAAAATTGGCCAATGAGCGGTGCAACGGGGTCAGCAACACAATCTGCTTGTCCGGAAATAGCTGTTTCAGTCTATTGATTCCTATGTTGATACGTCCCTTATACGTGCTTCCATCCATTATAGGAGTGCGTTTCTTACGGGTTTCCAGCTTTTGGGTTTGTCCACGGGCTGCCATCACTTGTTCTTCTGTTTCCGTAAACCATTCTCCAATAGGTACACCGTCATTAAAATCATTCGTACCCATCAAAATCACGATAGCATCTACTTCTCCGCCGTGTTCTTTCTTCAGTTGCTCGGCTTGCCGGGGCACATCATTCCATTGCCTGCCACTGATACCATATACATAAGGAGTAATTCCCAGCCATTCCTGCAGAAAATCCCAGTATTTCTTGATCTTGTCGCCATAACAGTTGGGATCTGTAATAGAGTCTCCCAAATATCCCACTCTTTTTCCTTGCCACGGGTGCCGGATGCATCCATTATTCGTTTCAACAGAGTTTGCCACTTTAGAAGATTGATTCTGTCCGCACAGAAAAGAGGAACAGAAAAACAGGATGGTACATGTGAGTAATAATTTGCTTTTCATCGGTATCATACATTAAATGAGAGATTTGTATTCAATATTCGACAAAAATAACTCAAAAAAATGTAGTTTCAATCAATTTGGGCGATCAATCTCATCCATACAACCGGATATATAAACATATTCCTATTTGACTATTCTTGCTAAAATACAGGTATACAGTCTTTTTTTCAATCAAGTTATCATTGAGTTTTACAGCTAAAACCCTATCTTTGTCACAAACTAAAAGAAAAATTGGATGTTTAACTCATTTTCATTCCATAAGGATTCCGTTCTGTAAATAATCTGTAAACCTTCCTCTCATTACAGATTATCCCTTATGTTTTCTGACATACTCTTGTCAGAGTTATTTTCTATATCTAAATTTTCAAACTATTTGTATGGTCAAATGGTTGCAAGCATCATTATATGCCTCCATTCGCCATACAACCAAAACATTAAAACAATGAGTAACGATTTTAAATCAATCCACGAATTCGATTTTACACTGATATGTAATTACTTCAAGGCATTAAAACGTCAAGGTCCCGGAAGTCCTGAAGTCACACAAAAAGCCGTAAGCTTCATCAACGAACTGTCCGACAAGGCACGAATAGCCGACATTGGCTGTGGCACGGGCGGTCAGACAATGGCATTAGCCAACTATACGAAAGGACAAATTACAGGTATCGACCTTTTCCCCGACTTTATCGAGCTATTCAACAAAAATGCAATAGAAGCCCATTGTGAAGACAGAGTAAAGGGTATCGTCGGCTCCATGGACGCTCTGCCGTTTCAAGAGGAAGAGCTCGATCTGATCTGGTCCGAAGGCGCTATCTACAATATAGGATTCGAACGCGGCATGAACGAATGGAACAAATTCCTGAAAAAGAACGGATTTATCGCTGTAACGGAAGCCTCGTGGTTCACCCCGGAACGTCCCTCCGAAATAGAAGACTTCTGGATGGCCAATTACCCGGAAATCGATACGATCCCAAGAAAGATAATGCAAATGGAAAAAGCAGGATATATCCCGACAGCCCATTTCATTTTACCGGAAAATTGCTGGACCGAGCATTTCTATGCTCCCCAATTCCCGGTTCAGGAAGCTTTCTTAAAGGAATATGCAGGAAATGACGCAGCCGCAGACCTCATCACCGGGCAACGGTATGAAGAGAGCCTATATAATAAGTATAAGGAATACTACGGCTACGTATTCTATATAGGACAAAAAAGAGATTGATTATCTGCCGGAGAAGTTAGCAAGATAGGACAACTCTCCGGCATTTATTATCCTTTACTTTGCAGAAAACATGGAGACGAAAGATATCAATAAACAGGAATATCAGTTACGGATCAATAAAGTGACCGACTATATTCACAATCACATAGACCAGCCGTTATCATTACAGAAAATAGCAGGTATCGCCTGCTTTTCTCCTTTCCACTTCCATCGCGTATTTACAATCCTGACGGGCGAAACGCCTACGGATTATATCAAACGCACCCGGATTGAAAAAGCAGCCCTATTATTAAAACGAAACAAGGAACTTTCCGCCACCGAAATCGCCCGCCTTTGCGGCTTTAGCAGCCTTTCACTTTTAAGTCGCAATTTCAGGTTACATTTCAGTATGACGATCCGGGAGTTCCGTTCATTAAAATAAAACTCTAAAGAATATGGAAAAAGAAAATAAGATTCTGATTTTTCGAACTTCTATCACCCAAAGGCGTGACATCAAGCGCATAGGAGAGCTTTTGGCAGAGTTCCCCCAAATAGACAAATGGAATGTGGACTTTGAGGACTGGGAGAAAATATTAAGAATCGAGTGCAGGGATATCTCTGCACTCGAAATATCGGAAGTACTCCGGAACAATCATATTTTTGCCACCGAACTGGAATAAAACCGAAAAGAGAAAACCTCTCAAACTCCCAACAACTGTTTCAATTCAGCCACTCCTTCAGAAGCTCCCTTCTGAATTACATGTATCGAACGGGAAGTATGCGTATCTACCGGTTTCGGATCAATCAGATACACCTCTGCTCCTCTCGGTACATAATGAAGCAACCCCGCTGCAGGATATACATTAAGCGACGTACCGATAATAACGAAAATATCCGCTTTCTCCACATATTGGATGGCTGTTTCAATTTCCGGCACAGCTTCTCCAAACCATACGATAAAAGGTCGCAATTGAGTGCCGTCGCCGGCCTTGTCCCCCATCTTCACTTCATATTCTTCCGGTTTCAGTTCTTTTATGTAATGGGGATTATGAGGATCTCTACTGGAACACACCTTCGTCAGTTCGCCATGCAGATGAATGATGTGGCTGCTCCCGGCACGTTCGTGCAAGTTATCGATATTCTGTGTCACCACCGTTACATGGAAGTTTTTCTCCAGTTCTGCCAACAATTCATGTCCACGGTTCGGCTTTACTTCCAACAACTGTTTCCGACGTTCATTATAGAAATTAATCACTAAGGCCGGGTCACGCTGATAACCTTCAGGAGTAGCCACCTGCTCCACAGGATATTTATCCCACAAACCGCCTGCATCGCGAAATGTACTAATCCCACTCTCGGCACTCATACCCGCACCCGTCAAAACTACCAGATTCTTCATTACTATTCCTCCTTCTTTTTTAATAGCCACACAAATGTAATCAGAATCATCGAATAAAAGAACACTTTCTTACGCTTAATATAATCCGGTTTATGCAGAACTTTAAGATGAAAGATACAGATAGTTAGCATTATTTATGGCAACAACTATTCGTCTGACTACTGTTATTCTTTCGTCTGACAGTTGTCAGACGAAAGAATAACAATTGTCAGACGCAAGTTCAACAGTTGTCAGACGATTAATTATCTACATAAACCAACCTAAATAATAAGAATAAGCCGATTAAATCCTACGAATAAAAGGACTAATTCTTAAAAGAAAAGCGATTAACTTTCACAGATATAAGAATTTTTAAATAGCAAATGCTAAATCATTCAAATAAAACACGTACTTTTGCGATTCATAAATTTGCAATTGATTGAAAGCTAAAACCATGATGGTGATGCATTTCAATCGCCAACAAAAAACATTATATGGATAAATTCAGTTACGCTATTGGCCTCGGAATTGGTCAAAACTTATCAAGTATGGGAATCGGAAACCTTGCGGTAGATGATTTCGCACAAGCAATCAAAGACGTATTGGAAGGCAATCAGACGGCTATCAGCCACAATGAAGCCCGCGAAATAGTAAACAAGTATTTCGAAGAACTGGAAGCTAAAATGGGTGCCGTTGCTATCGAGCAAGGACAGGCTTTCCTCGAAGAAAACAAAAAAGGACCGGGGGTAGTTGTTCTTCCCAGCGGACTACAATATGAAATTATCAAAGAAGGTACAGGCAAAAAGCCGAAAGCTACCGACCAGGTAAGATGCCACTATGAAGGAACATTGATCGACGGTACGCTGTTCGACAGTTCTATCCAACGCGGAGAACCGGCTGTATTCGGTGTCAACCAAGTAATCCCGGGATGGGTGGAAGCGTTGCAGCTGATGCCGGAAGGTTCTAAATGGAAACTGTATATTCCGTCAGAACTCGGCTATGGCGCAAGAGGTGCCGGGGAAATGATCCCTCCTCATAGCACACTCATTTTTGAAGTAGAATTACTCGAAGTATTATAAATAAAAAATTTCAAAGCAAAATGAAAAAAGTTAGTATTTTTATGGCAATCGCCGCTGCTGCAAGCCTTGCTTCTTGTACAGCTCAAGCTCCTAAAGCAAATCTGAAATCAGACATCGACTCACTGTCTTATTCTATCGGTATGGCTCAGACTCAAGGTCTGAAAGGCTATCTGACAGGTCGTCTGGACGTTGATACTACCTACATGGCAGATTTCATCAAAGGTTTGAACGAAGGCGCAAACAAGACTAGCAAAAAAGACATCGCTTACATGGCAGGTCTGCAAATCGGTCAGCAAATCAGCAACCAGATGATGAAAGGTATCAACCAGGAATTATTTGGCACTGACTCTACTAAAACTATCAGCAAAGAAAACTTCCTGGCAGGTTTCATCGCAGGTACTTTGGAAAAAGGCGGCGTAATGACCATGGAAGCAGCTCAAGAATACACTCGTACAGCTATGGAAACTATCAAAGCAAAAGCTTTGGCAGAAAAATATGCTGACTACAAAGCTGAAAACGAAAAATTCCTTGCTGAGAACAAGACTAAAGATGGTGTAAAAACAACTCCGAGCGGTCTGCAATACAAAGTAATCACTGAAGGTAAGGGTGAAATTCCTGCTGACACTTGCAAAGTGAAAGTAAACTACAAAGGTACTTTGATCGACGGAACAGAATTCGACAGCTCTTACAAACGTAACGAACCGGCTACTTTCCGTGCTAACCAAGTAATCAAAGGTTGGACAGAAGCATTGACTATGATGCCTGTAGGTTCTAAATGGGAACTTTACATCCCTCAAGACCTTGCTTACGGTGCAAGAGAATCCGGCAACCAGATTAAACCGTTCTCTACTTTGATTTTCGAAGTTGAACTGGTAAGCATCGAAAAATAAGGAAGTTCTTTCTAAATAGAAAAAGGAAAGAGGCGCAAAACATTTGCGCCTCTTTTTTTGCTTTTTCCTATTTTTTTTCTCGGAAAAGAAGAATAATTAAAATAAATCTCTATATTTGCTTACTATTTGATAACAACAGGAAATTACAATTTATTATTATGGAAAGAATAGACAACCTCGACAGGCAGATCTTAGAGATTATCTCCCAGAATGCCCGCATCCCTTTTAAAGACGTAGCAGCCGAATGTGGAGTGTCACGCGCAGCTATTCATCAGCGTGTGCAAAGACTGATTGACCTAGGTGTCATTGTAGGCTCTGGTTACCACGTTAACCCGAAATCGCTGGGATACAGAACTTGTACCTACGTGGGTATCAAACTGGAAAAAGGCTCCATGTACAAATCTGTCGTAGCGGAACTACAAAAGATTCCCGAAATTGTGGAATGTCATTTCACTACAGGCCCGTACACAATGCTGACAAAGCTTTATGCATGCGACAACGAACATCTGATGGATTTGCTGAATAACAAAATGCAAGAAATACCGGGTGTGGTAGCTACCGAGACATTGATTTCTCTGGAACAGAGTATCAAGAAAGAAATCCCCATCCGCGTTGAAAAATAATTGTGATGGAGCTTCTAAATGAATATCACCTCGCAGGGTTATTCATCGGAATATGTACCTTTTTGATTATCGGCCTTTTTCACCCCGTCGTGGTAAAGGCCGAATACTATTGGGGTACAAAATGCTGGTGGATATTCCTGATACTCGGCATAGCCGGTGTGGTCGCCTCATTAAGCATCGATAATGTGATTTTATCTTCTTTGCTTGGCGTGTTTGCGTTTTCTTCCTTCTGGACGATTAAAGAGGTTTTCGAACAGGAAGAACGGGTACAAAAAGGATGGTTCCCCAAGAACCCGAAGCGCAAATATAAGTTCTAAAAATAAAGTATCGTAGTTTTTTATCAAAAGGATTTGCATAATTCGAGGGAAAATACTACTTTTGTCACCGCATCCAACAAAGGATACACCGGACTTGTAGCTCAGTTGGTTAGAGCAACAGACTCATAATCTGGAGGTCCTAGGTTCAAGCCCTAGCTGGTCCACTTTAATAATCAGCGATTTACGAACAAACGTAAGTCGCTGATTTTCGTTTTGCGAAAACAATGCGAAAACAAAAGGTTTGAGTTTCACATTATTACAAATAGAATATTAGTTAATCTCTGTGATATTTTATTTGTTATTGGGTAGAATTTGATGTTATTCAAGTCCAAGTCGCTTTTCTAATTCTTGAATGTGATCATTCACTCTGCGTTTTCGTGTATCTTCCGAAACAAATTTATCACAATATACTTTCATGTTGCCACAAACAGAAAAGCAAACAGATGAAATGAAGAGTGTTATTGGTTTTACCAATTCTTGCTTTTCTTCATAAACAGCTCTTTTCGTTGCGTGTGACAACTCTCCGCGATAACAATACATTATGTCAATAAGAGAATCAAAATTCAGTTCTTTGTGTTTATCGGTGCATTCCTGTTTAATCTCTAAATACAAATCATAGTTCCGCTCTTTAATCATGCTTATTGTCGATAATACAGCATATTTAAGCATGTTAGATTTCTTAAAATTCTGTTTTTGCTCTCCAGAAAATTTACCCTTTGCAAAACAATATTCTAAAATCATGTAAAAATGAATATAAGCAGAAATATAATCTAGTTTGTCTAGATAGCTATTAGCTTCTCGAAAGAAATTATATGGAACTTTGGCTTCTGGTATAAATGTTTTATCAAGCATTAGTTTAGAGAAATTGTCACTAGTAATTAATACCTTTTTCTGTTTGTTTAATGATTTTCTCATAGAAAACAATAACTCGTTTTTAGCCTTGTCTGTCCATGATAAGTCTAAGTATTCATTATAATAGACTTTCATTATGCCATGTTGAAATCCACCATAAACTTCTATATTACGAAATATATCAAGCATCCTACTGTCAAGGTATTTGTCCACATTCATGGTAAATGATTTGTTTTCTCCATTTTTAGACAATTCGACTAAATCTGAATGCTCAATACTAATCTCTTTGGAAACAGATAACATGTACATTCCGCCCTCAAGATATAAACTAATTTTATGTAAACAATATAATATCTGTACTGGCTCTTTCAGTACAAAGTTTCCATCAATAATTGTTTTGGCAGTAAATATAATATTCATATAGCCTATCTGATTTAAATATTCGAGTGTAAAGTTAATAAATTTATTTCCAAACAATAACGAAAATGAAAAATAATCATTATTTTTGCAATCAAAAGATGCAATAATGGAAGACGTAAACAGAATTAAACTCGTTTTAGTAGAGAAAAAACGTACCAGCAAATGGCTTTCAGAACAAATGGGGGTTAATCCATCAACTGTGTCAAAATGGTGTACAAACACATCGCAGCCAGATATAACCAGTCTGCTAAGGATTGCAGATTTGTTGGAAGTAGATATTAAAGAATTGATAGTTCGCGAGTATAAATCATATATATTGTCTCAAAAGGCATGAAGCAGTTTTCTGAAGCGACTCGGGTACAGATGCCTGCAATGGTTCATCTTACCCGAATAGGATATACTTACTTTGGTAAGCTGAGTGAAGATAAGAACGGCACAGTCTATGACGGTGACACGAATATTCTTTTACCTGTTTTTGAGCAACAGTTCAAAAAACTGAACCCTGGTCATGAGGGTGAATGGATGCAAGTGCTGAAAGACATCCGCAAAGAACTGAACGATGATGACCTTGGACGTGGCTTTTACAACCGCCTTAAAGTCGTATCTCCTGTAAAACTGATTGACTTTGACAATATCGAAAACAATACTTTCCATTTTACAGCTGAGTTTACTTGCAAGAATGGTCAGGATGAGTTCCGGCCAGACATCACCCTGTTTGTAAACGGACTGCCGCTTTGCTTCGTAGAAGTAAAGAAACCAAATAATCATGGTGGTATGCTGGCAGAAAGCGCACGGATGAACAAAGAGCGTTTCCCGAATAAGAAGTTCCGTCGCTTCATCAATATAACCCAACTGATGATTTTCAGTAATAATATGGAATACGATGCGTTGGGTGGTATCGTACCCATACAAGGGGCTTTCTATTGTACAGGCGCACGCACTTATTCTCCATTCAATTGCTTCCGTGAGGAAAACCCAAGCGGCCAGAAAATTGCTCCATACCATCATGATTATCCATATAAGGAGATTGACAGGGTAGCGGAAAAGAAAATACTGTCTGATTACAACTGTCAGGTAATCCATACCAGTCCCGAATATCAAACGAACCTCGATTTCAATACGCCCACCAACCGTATATTGACTTCCATGTGTTCGCCAGAACGCTTATTGTATATCATTAGATATGGTATCGCTTACGTCCGCATGGAGCGAGAGGTGGACGGCAAGATTGAATCTACCGACCAAAAGCATATCATGCGTTACCAGCAATTGTTTGCATCATTGGCTATTCGTAAGAAACTTGCCGAGGGAATAAAATCAGGAGTTGTTTGGCATACACAAGGTAGTGGAAAGACAGCTTTGTCTTATTATCTGACCTATATTCTCAATGACTTCTATTCTAATCAGAACAAGGTCGCCAAATTCTATTTCATTGTTGACCGCCTTGATTTGTTGGAGCAAGCCACACAGGAATTTGAAGCCCGTGGACTGGTGGTTTCAACTGCTAACACAAGGACGGAACTGATGGAGCAGTTCCGCAGCAACCAAGCACAACAAGGAACAAGCGGCCAAGCTGAAATTACAGTCGTGAATATACAACGCTTTGCAGAGGATAAGGAAAAAGTACGCATCAATGACTATGCTACAAATCTGCAACGTATCTTCATTCTCGATGAAGCACACCGTGGCTATAAACCCGGTGGATGTTTTCTTGCCAACCTTTTTGATGCGGACACTGATTCGATAAAGATAGCTCTCACGGGTACTCCGCTGTTAAAAGAGGAACGTGCAAGTTGCAAGGTCTTCGGCACTTACCTGCATACCTATTATTATGACAAGTCCATTGCAGACGGTTATACGCTGAAAATCATTCGTGAGGATATAGAAACATCCTACAAAGAGCGACTTTCGGACGTGTACGACAAGCTGGACACATTGGTGCAAAAGAAAGACATCCGCAAATCGGAAATCATAGAGCACCCCAGCTATGTGAACGAGCTGGCTCACTATATCATGCAGGACTTGAAAGAGTTCCGTAAGATACAAGGAGACGATACATTAGGCGGTATGATCATCTGCGAAACCAGTGAACAAGCAAGACGGCTTTATGATGTATTCCAAGAGGAGTGGCAGAAATACCAACCAAAGCCTATCAAGATTAAGCTCCCTGACGGGACGTTTGTGGTAGGTGAACCCGAAGTGGATTACAAATCAAAGTATAGACCACTGAAAGCCGGAATCATTCTCCACGACACAGACGACAAGGAAACGAGAAAACAGACAGTCAAGGATTTCAAAAAGAATATGACCGTGGATATTCTTATTGTCTTCAACATGCTATTGACTGGTTTTGATGCACCTCGTTTGAAGCGTTTGTATTTCGGTCGTAATCTGAAAGACCATAATCTACTTCAAGCCATTACCCGTGTAAATCGTCCATATCCGGGAATGCGTTACGGATTTGTCATTGACTTTGCCGACATTAAACGTAACTTCAAAGAAACAAACGAGGCTTATCTGCAAGAGTTGAATCGTTTTAACGATGTGGAAGAGACTGGTGACGGCAATGCCACAGACACTTTCACTCAAGTGATTGAGGACAAGGACGAAATTGTGGCACAAATGAAAAAAGTACGCCAGACCCTCTTCGATTATTCCTACGATAATGCGGAAGAGTTTTCTTCGGAGATTTCCACGGAAGAAGACAAGGCTGTTCTGCTTGACCTAAAACAGGCTTTGGAATCTGCGAAAAATATGGCAAACCTCGTGCGTACTTTCGGCGATGAGGACATGAAGGAACAATTCGCTAAACTTGAAATCACGAAGTTGCCTCAGTTGCTTTCAGAAGTACAAAGGCGTATTGGCATCATCAACCAAAAGGAAGCTTTTAGCATCGGTGATGAAACAAAGACACTAATCAATGAGGCGATGATGGATATAGAGTTCACCTTCTCTAAGATTGGACAGGAAGAAATGCGCCTTATTTCGGGTGGAGCGGAGCTGAAAGAGAAATGGCAACGCACCATTGCCTCGTTTACCCAGAACTTCGACCAAGACGATCCTGAATTTATGTCGCTGCGTGATGCTTTTATGGAACGCTTCAAGGAGCATGGCTTTGTGATTGACAGCATAGCCAAGTTCAACGAAGAGACTCAGGCTTTGGATGAAATCATAACCCGTTTGCAGGACTTGCAAAAACGAAATAATGCTTTGGTAAAGAAATATAAAGGGGATGAGAAGTTTGCCCGAGTACACAAGCGCATCCGTGAGGTCAACAAACAAAGAGAAGAGAAAGGGCAGAAGCCGATGTTCTCATTCCTTGATGATGAGATTGTAGCCATTCTCAATATTATCAAAGAGGATGTGGATGCCAAAGTATATGACCGTAACGATATTTTAAAAAAAGATGCATACTTCGGGCGCACGGTAATGGCTCTTATCAATGGGTGCTTGTATCATTTTCCACAAATAAAGCCGGAAATGGACGATTATAAGTTCATCCAGCAACGAATTTCACAACAATATATCAACCAATACAATGCCACATACGGCATGGCTTAAAAAGAAGGAATTATGTCAGATATAAAAGAAAAAACATTAAAGCTCATTGACGGACTGAAAGCGACATGCCAGTCTTACGGTATGGGCAACGATGGCAACGAATATAAGATAATCACTCAGGTGTTTCTCTATAAATTCTTGAACGACAAGTTTGGCTATGAGTTGAAAAACGCCAAAAGCGATATTGCCAAGAAACTGATAGAGGATGTGAAATGGGAAACGGCATACGAGAACCTTTCGGATGATGAGCGTATGCTTATCCAAAGTGCCATTTCGCCCGATGTTCCTATGCTTGAGCCTTATCACCTGATAGCTAACCTTTGGAACCAGCAAAGTAAAGGGGATTTCGATACAATCTTTGATTCCACGATGACAGACATTGCGGAGCAAAATGCGGATATTTTCTCTACGCAAACAACTGCCAACACAAAGATTCCTTTGTTTGAGGCTTTAACACCGTTTGTGACTGACACGGCACAACGTGCGCCATTCGCTCGTGCTTTGGTGGACAAGCTTGTGAACTTCTCTTTTGAAGAGGCATTTGCTCAAAACTACGATTTCTTCTCCAGTATATTTGAGTACCTGATAAAGGACTACAATACAGCCGGAGGTGGTAAGTACGCGGAATACTATACTCCTCATGCTATTGCCACGATTATGGCCCGTCTTTTGGTGGGTGACAATGCTGACCTTCATAGTATGGAATGTTATGATCCATCAGCAGGAACAGGAACCCTTCTTATGGCACTTAGTCACCAGATTGGTGAAGACCGTTGTACCATCTTCTCGCAAGATATTTCTCAACGAAGCAACAAGATGCTGAAGCTGAATCTGCTGCTTAATGGGCTTGTCTCTTCACTTGACAATGCTATTCAAGGTGATACCCTTGTTAATCCTTATCATAAGAGCGATGGCGGACAGCAACTGCGCCAGTTTGACTTTGTGGTCAGCAATCCGCCCTTCAAGATGGATTTCTCAGATACAAGAGAAAAGATAGCTGCCATGCCTGCACGTTTCTGGGCAGGAGTGCCTAATGTGCCTGCTAAGAAAAAAGAATCAATGGCAATCTATACTTGCTTTATCCAGCATGTTATCAACTCGCTGAAAAAGACAGGCAAGGGTGCGATTGTTATCCCAACCGGATTTATCACAGCTAAAAGTGGTATTGAGAACAAGATACTTCATAAAATAGTAGATGACAAGATTGTATATGGCTGTGTTTCCATGCCAAGCAATGTATTTGCCAATACGGGTACGAATGTAAGTGTGTTATTCTTCGACAAGTCGGCAACCACAGATAAGGTAATTCTGATTGATGCCAGCAAATTGGGTGAGGAATACAAGGATGCCAACGGATTGAAGAAAGTACGTCTAAACGATGAGGAGATAGAAAAGATTGTCGGCACATTCCAACGCAAGGAGGCCGTAGATGATTTTTCTGTAGCCGTTACCTACGATGAGATTAAGGAAAAAGGATATTCGCTCTCAGCCGGACAATATTTCGACATCAAGATTGATTATGTAGATATTACCGAGGAGGAGTTTAACCAACGTATCGCTAACTATAAGCAAACCCTTTCCGAACAATTTGCAGAAAGCCATCGGTTGGAAGAAGAAATCATGAAACAGTTGAATGCTTTGCAATTCAACGTAAATGTAGGCGACAATGAGTAAAGGATTGACCATCATAGACAAGGACTATACCCAGTGGGTAGAAAATCTTAGTGTGCGTTATCGGCAAAGTCAAATCAAAGCCGCCGTAAGAGTAAACCGAGAATTGCTCAAGTATTATTGGGAACTTGGTCGAGACATAGAAGAAATGCACGTTGAAGAGCGTTGGGGACAGAGTGTCATTAAGAATCTCTCTGTGGATTTACAACTCAAGAATCCGAATTCAACGGGGCTTTCTCGTACTAACATCTATTATGCAAAAAAATTCTATTTGCTTTATTCTCAACACCTAAAGGTTGTCCCACAAACTGTGGGACAATTAGAGGATGAAAATGGGCCACAATCTGCGGAAGACTCTTCTGAAGTTGTCCCACAGCCTGTGGGACAATTGAAAGAGATGCTTTTTTCAATACCTTGGGGACACCATCGTTATTTGATTGACAGATATGGAACTGAACCAGAAAAGGCTTTCTTTTATGTAAAAAAGACAATGAAAGAGGGGTGGAGTCGTGATGTGCTTCTCAACTTTATGGACTCAGGACTATATGAACGAGAGGGCAAGGCCCTGACAAACTTCACACGTACATTGCCAGACGAGGCAAGCGACCTCGCACAAGAACTGACGAAAGACCCTTACAATTTTGCCTTTACAGGAATAACGAAACCCTACAATGAACAAATTCTCAAAGATGCATTGCTCGCCAACATATCCCAATTCCTGCTGGAACTCGGTACGGGATTTGCATACGTTGGCAAAGAATACCGACTTCAGATAGGACAAAAGGAAAAATTTATTGACTTGCTTTTCTACAACATAAATTTATCATGCTATGTGGTAATTGAGGTTAAGATTGGTGAGTTTGATTTTCAAGACTTGGGTCAGTTAAGTGGTTATGTGGTTGCATGCAATCATATCCTCAAGAAAGAGGGAAGAGATAATCCTACAATCGGTTTACTCATCTGTCGTCAAAAGGATTCATTACTTGCGCAATACGCATTGGAGGGAAGTAATCTTCCTTTAGGAATATCTGAATATGAGTTATCTAAACTCTATCCTAAAAAGGTGGATGGAACAATACCAACGATTGAAGAGATAGAAACAAAATTGGGCAATAAAGATAAAAGAAAGATATGATAGATTATGATAAAATAACCGAATATATGACCACTATGGGATTAAATGCGAATGGTGGTTTTCAGTTGTCTACATTTGCGATAAATGAAATGTTAGGCAATCATTACTCTATATCAGAAAAAGACTTGCACGATGGTGTAGGATGGCTAAAAGCTAAGATGAAAAAAGAAGTTGAAGAAAATCCATATTGGACTACAGAGCATAAAGAAAATGTAAAAAATGGACAAGAATATTTTTTGAATAGCTTTGAACATGAAGCCAAGTCATATCTAAAAAATCAAAATAGATCATTATGATTTTGACGAAATATAAATTGGGAGACATTCTTGATGTTACAAGAGGAGCAAGTCTCAGTGGCGAGTTTTACGCCACTAAGGGCGAGTATATTCGTCTGACTTGTGGAAACTTTGACTATCAGAACAACTGCTTTAAGGAGAACAAGTCCAAAGACAATCTTTATTATGTCGGAGACTTCAAGCCTGAGTTTTTAATGGAAGAGGGAGATATTATTACCCCTTTGACTGAACAGGCAATAGGCTTGCTCGGTTCGACTGCCATTATTCCTGAAAGCGGCAAATACATACAAAGCCAAGATGTGGCAAAGATTATCTGCAATGAAGACTTATTAGATAAGGATTTCGCATTTTATCTCATATCTTCTGCCCTCGTTAAGCAACAGCTAAGTGCTGCTGCCCAACAGACTAAAATTCGTCACACTTCACCTGATAAAATCAAGGATTGCACAGTGTGGATTCCCGAATTGGCGGAGCAAAAACGTATCGGCAAGTTATTGCGTTCCATTGACCGCAAAATAGAACTTAACCGAGCGATAAATCAGAATTTAGAGGCGATGGCAAAGCAACTTTATGACTATTGGTTTGTGCAATTTGACTTTCCGAATGAAGAGGGAAAACCATATAAGTCAAGTGGTGGGGAAATGGTTTGGAATGATAGATTGAAAAGAGAGATTCCAGAAGAATGGCGTGCCACGACTATTGGAGAAGTTGAAAATAATATCATAACTGGTAAAACTCCGTCATGTGCCGATGAAGATAATTTTGGTGGAGATATTCCTTTTATAACCATAGATGATATAAGAGGCAATTTATTCGTATTCAACTCGCAACGTACCCTTTCCACAAAAGGCGCAGAAAGTCAAACAAAAAAATATCTACCGATTGGATCGCTTTCAGTTTCTTGCATTGGTACAATAGGGGTTATGGGATTCATTGCAAAATTATCACAAACAAACCAACAGATTAATTCTATAGTTTTTGAGAATGAATACAATAAAGAATTTGTATACTTTGCTTTGAAATTATATTTTGAGAATGCAAAAGCTAAAATTGGCAATGTATTTGCCAATATGAGTAAAGATGAATTTGCCTCGATAAAAGTGGTTTATCCGCCAAAGCAAATCTTACAAGCGTTCCATAATAAGGTTGTTGTCATATTTGATAGTATAAAGAATAACATTAATGAAATCAATGCTCTCACTAAGCAGCGTGACGAACTTTTACCACTTTTAATGAATGGACAAATAACAATAGAATAAAAAATGTCCCGCATACTCTACAAATATTTAGATATAGATGGCGCAAAGTGCATGATTGGAAATCAAGACCTCCAATTTACTAATGCGTCTCAACTGAACGATCCTTTCGATTGTCATCCTAAACTAATCGACTATTCGAATGTACCTGACATTAAGCTCCAAGGATGGATACCAAAGGAGTGGTGGGTAGAGAAAGAGGAAAACGATGCACTCAATTTGCGCAATGATACATGGCTATGTAGTTTATCAAAAATCAATGATTCATTACTCATGTGGAGCCATTATTGTTATAACCACAAAGGTGTTTGTATAGGACTTGACATAAACAAAGTTATGGAATCTGTTCCGCCAATGTTTGGCGCAATATACCTTGAACCGCTTATTCTTAATGTTCAATATCAGGATATAATAGAGCGTCCAAACGCATATAATAGCACAAATGATAGATTAGGCTATCAATGGGGGACAAAAGCAAAGGATTGGGAGTATGAACAGGAAGTAAGGTTGGTCATGCCTAATCCAGGTCCCATGTATGCCGCCTTTACACCACAACAAGCTGAACAGAATCGAAAACAGCCTAATAAGCTTTGGGATAATCGTGAAATACACCATTATTTGCCACTAAAAAAAGAATGTTTTGAGTCTATCTATTTTGGTGTCAAGATAGAACAAACAGAAAAAGAAAAAATTATTCAATATGTTCGGAAGGAACTAAATCCGCAAATTAGGTTATACCAAATGGAAGTAGATGAAAATGCTTTTAGATTACGACCTGTAATCATATGAACGGTCAAGTGTCAGTAAATTCTGATTTATCAACGTACATAATTCTGTCTTTCATTTTGCTTATACAGAAATACAAGAGCATAATTTAATTTGCTGGTAATTTGCTGGAAAGTTATAAAGCGAAAGTAACTCGATGTAAATCAGATACAGTTTAATTTGCTGGTAACTTGCTGGTAAACAGAATAACCGCCATAGACAGACTGTAACAGGGGCGGAAGGCTGTCCCTGTTAGTTTTATGTGATACAATACACAACCAGTCCCAACCCCATTGTATAAACGAGCAGGAATATCACCAAGACTTTCATCCAGAAGTCCGAGTACCAAACGCCTTCATTCCGTCTGAGGATTTTGCGCATATTGGCCTCATGTTCGGTGATAAGCCTTGTTTGCTCGGAACGATGATTTGCCAATACCGAAATCCAACTTTCTACAGAATGGTCTATGAGCTGCCGAAGTTTGACAAGTTGTTCTGGAGTGAGCGTTATCTTGAATTTAGTGTCTCGTTCAGCTTTTACAATTGCATTGCAAATGCCGTTGACAATATTCTCACAACTGCCAGCTATCGCTTTGAGCGCACCCTCAATGTGACATTCGGCAGCGATAGCTTTCTCCAAATCCTCATTGAACTTTATCAACGTTTCCTTTGTTTCTCTTATTTCTATGAGAAGTTTATCAATTTCTTGTTTTTCTGACTCAATTTGTTGGTTCATTTCGACGTTCTCCAACATGTCATTGATATTTATAGGCGAAGTGCCCCTTGATTTTCCTATACCCATGTTCTTGATATTATAAAAGTGATTTATCTGTGAAGTCCTCTTCTGCGCTTGTACATGCTGTTTGCCTTTCTTGCACAGCGGCGTGCCCATTCAAGTTCATCCTCGTCCTTGTCTCTTCCCCAGTCACCTGTGTCAGAGCCGCCACCACCACTTGAAACCGCCATGCTTGTGGCAGCATCTAAATACCCGGCAAAGAGTAAAAGAGCCGTGTGTTGTATCTCTTCAATCTTAGCCAACGGATGAGCTTCATCCAAAGAACACTCCTGCCTGATGATATTGTCAGCGGCTTCGGGTATCTCTACATGGTAGCTGTGATATTCGTCTGTTGCTATATCATAGTGCCTTATAGCAGGCTGTGGAGCCATCTTGGGTTGTACAACAGAATCAGCGTTGGCTGTCCGTGTTTGTTGGAGAATAGAATTTGTCGGCTCAGACTTCCGTTCCTGAAGATGCAGTTTTGCCCAAGTAGCCTCAATCTTTGATGGGGTAAGGTTTCTCCCGATGCCCAACACGGATGATTTATAATTGGAATTGCCACGTTTGATGGAATAACCATAAACCTTTCCCTTATCATTTTCTTGTATGTGCACTTTGTAACCCCGTTTTGTCAGTTCCATTTTGTATTGTCGCCAACTGAATTTGTCCATCGCACGAAGTATCTCCATACAACAGTTTGAGATTTCCTGCCTGTGCCGTATGCCGATTTCTTTGGACTGTACCCATTCTCGTTTTTCGTTGATGATATTCGCAGCCATGATAGCCCTCTCACCAATCTTATGGCTATCGTTGATTTTTCCGTTAATATCCACACGGTTGGCATCAATGTGCAGGTGAAGAATGCCACTTTTAGAATCACGATGCAGGGCGGCTATGTATTGTGAACCTTTGAGATTGGTCTGCTTTGAGGAAGCCCGTTTGGTCTTTTGGGAAAGGTCTATGGAATCGAATACCTGGATGAACTCATCTGCCAAACGTACCCAGTCGTCCATCGTCCAGTTTCGGCTCTCTTCCTCGGATGGGGAAATTTCAATTCTTATCACGTTTCTGCCAAGAGGTCTGCCCTTGTTAATTTTCTCGGCAAACATCTTTTGCACGAGCATCATACGACCGTACATCGCTTCCGGTGAAATGTCATCGGGCAACAGGTTGGCTTTGACTATATCCGCCCTGTCTTTATTGACGGAATACCTTATGGCATTTGCGCCATGCAGTATGGTACTGGCTTTTGCTATCATAACGGGTAAGGAAATTTATTCGGTAAGATAATTCTCTATTTGGCTCCAGCGGTTGATTAGTTGCGTGGCAGCTCTCATCCATTGTTCCACAAACCGGGTATCGCTAAAATACATTGCACGTTTATCCGCTTGAATGGACTTTACTGCTGCCGCAATACGGATAAGGTCGCCTCTCGCATCCGTCAGACTGCATAAGGCTTCTACCTCACGCTCAGACAGCCGTTGCCGTGGGTGCTGCCCTAAAGCAGTGCGGCGCACATAGTTGCTCATGGACAAACCGCAGGTTTTGGCAAGTTCTGCCGCTTGGGTGTATTCCTGTTTCGTCACCCTAGCTTCAAGTCGCAGGATACGCTTTATAACTTTCTTGTCATTTTCTTCGTCAACTTCATTGCTGATATTCTTTTTCTTCTTCATACTTCATTGTGTTATGAGTGAAACTTCTTTCTAAAATTGGACAGCACGGTGGGAGCTTGCGACTGCCGGAATATGCCTATGAGGTACGGATGAGCGCAGCGAATTTGTGCGACATAGGAACTTCTTGCAAGACCCCACACGAAAACATAGGCTCTACCGCCATATCCAGTATGGTTATGTCTGACCATCTGCTGAAACATCCTCGTTGGATTCTTCCTCTCCCGCAGGTGGTGGAGAAACCGAAACAGAAGGGAAAGAAAAAGAGGACGAGAGTAGTTCCCCTTTGTCTGATATAACAGGTAATTTGCCTTCAAAGGAAAAATCAATGTCAGAAATACAGCCCTCATTCATTACTTCTGATTGACTGCAATCATTAGAATTGGAAACGTTTTCCTCCAGCGGGGGTGTTGGTAAAAGAGGCTTCGCATCATCGGATAGTGCGCCTGTATTCTCTCCTTCCTCTTGCCGGTCTTTTATTCGGACATAAAAAGGGTTGTCTATTCGGTTGCCGTCCAACATCCATGCCGATACACATTTCAGCGTGTGGACGCTTGTTCGGTTGCCCTGTGTGGATGCGACAATTCCCAACTGGTTCATCTTGTCAAGTACACGGGATATGGTCTTCTTGTCATAGCCTAACTTGCAGGATAAATCCACTTCCGAAAGGATGGCTTGCCCCACTTGCAAGGTTGTGGAAAATCCTTTTATGGCATAGTCGGTTTCTTCCAGCACTGCTGCTTCAATAAGTCGGTGCAATATCTTCATACGGTCAATGCCGTACTTACTTCCTGCCAGATATGCAAGTTGCTCTGACGAAAGCACTATGCAATAATTCAAGTCTGTTTTCATCGCTTGTCAATTTGAATAAGTTTTATAATTGGTGCAGCCAAAAGAGAAAATCAGCGGCGTATGCAGTATCCTCTCTCTCCGGCATATAATACTCCTTGTCGTATGCGATGTGGTCAAGTACGTTTTGCAGCCTGTCTAGTTGTTGGCTGTCCAATACACGGATGGCGGCAATGGTGATGTTCTGTGAAGCAATACGGCGGTGTTCGCAATTCCGTTCTGATATACTTTCGTCTCCATCGGCATGGACTCTTCGCAGGTAATTGTTCACCGCCTCGGTCTGTTCCTTACTTGGAAAGGTGAAAGGGTAACGGTCTTGAACATACGTAACCATGTGGCTGACCGCATTTGCCAGCAAAGGGTCACGTTCTTGTAGTTGTTTGATAAGTTCTTCTTTTCTCATATTGTGATTTATATTGTCCCATGTCCCAAGCGTTTTAATAACTTTCTATTTTACTTACTTCCTGTTTTTATTCTTTTTCGAGGGCAAAAGGGGGACAAGGGGACATTGGTTTTTTCTTTTCCCTTATTTTGAAATTAAAATGGTAATTCCAGTTCACTTGGCAGCGTTGCGCAGGACTCTTCACTTGGAGCGTCCACCCTCACCCATGGGTATTTCGTCCGTCCCGTCTTATCGCAGTAGGCTGGATGCAGCCCCTTGACCTTCTCCTGTTCACTCCGTTTCCAATTGGGAAACATGGACATCAGGCGGTTGAGGTATTGCGAAGTGTATTTGGACGGATTTCGTCTGACTAAATCATTGGGCAGTTCCTCTATAATCTGCCGGGCACAAACCATATTGAGTGAGGTCATTGTGGAATTTGGTTCTGAGTATGCTCCTTTCTGATAAGCCAGTCGTGTCGGAATCATCCAATTTGCATACTGCACGGGAACCTCACGTTCCAGATACATTTCTATGTCCTCCATGATTGGGTCAACAAGAATGTTGGAATGTTGCATCTGCACCTCGTTGGCCTCATTCTCCATGTCCGGTGACAAGTAGAGTTTCATTCCTTGTCGATAATATGCGTATGCCTCTGCCCAAAGTTGAGGAACGGAACACTGCAAATCATCCAACCAATCTGACACATGACCGCTGCCTTTGACAGGGATAATCCACCATCGGCGGTTTCCATTGTCTCCTTGTAGGAAGTTCATTTCATTAGTAGTCGCAGCAAAAACATTATGCCGCATGAACTCCACCACCTTATGCCCATAAGCCGGACGCATATAATCACTGCAACGGCTTAGAAAAGCCTTGGCTGCTTCCGCGTCATTCGCCCGTTTTAAACCATTCAACTCACTGATTTCAATAATCCAACCGTTGGTTATGGTCTCCACTTTCTCCTTGTCACCACTGGCGAAAGAGAATGAATCGTTGAACCATCTCCCGCTGATGGCTTTGAAGAAGGTGCTTTTACCAATACCTTGGGGACCGGGCAAGGTCAGTACGTTGTCAAACTTGCAACCTGGATTGAATACTCTTGCTACAGCCGCCACGAACCAAAGTTTTGTCTGTTCCCTAACAAGCGGAGTGTCATCCGCTCCAAGATAATCTATGATGGTTGTGGCTATGCGAGGTTGTCCGTCCCATGTCTCTTGTGCGATGAATCCCTGTACAGGATTGAAACTCCGTTCAGAAGAAGTGGTCTTCAATATCTCAAATACCTTATTCTGCGTCAGACGTATTCTGTATGTCCTTTCCAAATAATCCTGTATCTTTCCTGCCGACTCTTCATCTATCTTGTTTCCGTTGACATTGCGGAACAAAGGGCAGAAACATACATCGTCCTGACAGAAGGTATCGTACCTTATCTGACTAAGATTCTCATCCAGTGTGAAAATAAGCCGGAGATTACTGATGGAACGAGCAGGATTTCCGTAACTGTCTGTTGCCAGATTCTTTTTCCAATCATCTTCCATACACCTATTCTTTGATGCGAATGCCACCTGATTCCTTTGCCAAAGCCAACGCAAGGTCTGCATCCACTACGATTTTTCGTCCTATCTGTGTGATAGCTTTATCTATGATACCGCTTTTCTTAATGCGGTTGGCGGTGGGTACGCTACAACCGAATACACGGGCGATACCCTCTATACCATAGTAGTTGCCTTTGGATGCCACTTGGGGAATGGCCACTTCTGTACTTTCCACACTTTTAGTGATGAGAAAGCAAAGCTCCTCACCCGTCATCATGGCGATGGGCTTTTGGAGTAGTTGGGTAAAATTGAGTTTTTCTTCCATATCTTTACTTGTTTGATGATTAAATACTTTAAGCCTCGGTTCAACTCTGTGAAACCGATTTCGCAAGCAAAGGTAGTGTATGAAACTCTGTGTGTTGGTCGGTTTATTTATACCTTAATTTTACCGACCGAATTACAACAGATGTTTGCTGTAAAAAACGGATAGCTGGATTTCCCAACTACCCGTTATTGGCAAAATAGTCCGTCCATCGGTCTATTATCCGTTTTGCTTTGGTGTAACTGCTTCCTCTTTGAGGTGAGTTCAACGTAAGTTCTTTGATTTCCCAGTACCGCTTCTGTGGAATGTCGTGCCCGTAATGTCGTTGAGTGAACTGTTCTATGGCACGGTGGAATGTCATGTATCTTGTGGACGCTTTTATCTTGCCAGACTTTACCAATGATTTCAACAGATAGGCAAGACTTATGTCCTCTGTATTCTCTTCAAGAAACAAAAGGATACCCAGCTTGATACGTTCCTTGTCGCCCAAAAGAATATCATCCAATGATTGTATCACCTTTCTATTGCCTCGCCTGCCTTTTACTTTTCGTAAGGCAAACATCACCTCCTTCCAGATTTCTGGGTTACACTTCTCAACGGTGTTTTCCCAATCCGCTTTGGTTTCTGCGCCCATCTCTATACTTCCATTTACAAGCAGGGTAACGCATGACTTTACAAGAAGTATATCGCCATGGTCAACCTCTTCACTGTTCAACAGACGGTTAAGTAATTTGGCCATACGTGAAAGACCGTGGTCAAATACCACGAAATAATACATACAATAAGCCAAATCCTCTTTCTTTTCCATTACACGGTCATACAGGTTAGCCATGAACCCACCAATGAATACTGTATGAAAGAGGAAAACAATTTGAGAGATATAGGTCAGGAACTGATAAACCATTTTTCTTTCCAGTTTGCTCAACAGATAACAACCTTTGCTGTTTCTCATGAACATATCCAGTTGCCCAATCAAGTAGGATCTTAACTCCTGCGGCAGACGATTCCATATTTCAATCGGCGTTTCAGAATGAACCATCAGTAGCCCTGACTTTGGAGAAGTGAGCAGTTCTACCGTACCTGTTTTCACATTGATGCCTATCCACAAACGCATGTTGGTGATACATCTGGCGATGGTCTCGGTATATTGGCCAGCCCATTGTTGGTTTGCAATGTCTGACACATCCTTGCCGTTTACAAAATCAGAGAGCCAGTTATACATCATCAAGGCTTCAGGTGGTACGCAATCCCGCATCATCAGATACATGTCCATCATAACTGATATGTTACCTTTAGCCACAGCATCTATGCGCTTACAAAAGTTGGCATACGCTTCCTCATTGGCCGATTTCCACGCACGAATAGCCATATCAGCAGTATCCTTTCTTTTGGAATAGGATTTTATCCTCTCTATGAAGTTTATCATTGTATTATTGATTAAGGTTATCTGAATAGTTTGAGCAATTCTTCTGTGGACATGCTTGCCAGCTTCGCTAACAGAGCATCCCTTTCAGAAGTGTTATCCAAGTTTAGCAGTTTTGAATTGTTTTGCATCTGTATATCGAGAGGATAATGCTCAATGTAGATTTGAGTAATGGCATGATCAGAAGTTGAATGCCCCATGCTTTCAGAGATATAATCCATATCCACTCCGGCATTATGCAGATTAGTAGCAAACGAGTGTCGGCACCATGTGCCGGACGGACAGATGGATTTATCCCAATTCAATGCCTCATGGCAAATCTTGATGACTCGGTCTTTCACGTTTGAGTTTTCTTGTACCGTGTATTTGCGGCGCAGTTCTTCTGTCTCCGATCCCTTTAATATGTCGGGGAACACCAAGCCATCACGAGTCGGAGGCGCAGCAATCTCATCCAAGATATATTGTAAGGGAGGGATAATAGGAACTATCACCTCGGAACCATCGGGGCATCTTCGGGAAGTCTTTTTGCGATTGAAGCGGAACGCCTTGCCTTCTGTCTGGTAATAATAACTGTTGTAAGTCAGACGTCCGGCATCAGCCATGTTGAAACCATTACACAGGTATTGCGCAAGGAACAGCCCTAATGAATAATGGGCACGTTTCATATAATCTTCCGTCCAATGTTCGGGGTATTGCTTTGAAACGAAAAGGTTATAAAGCTCTGTCATTTGGTTTACGTTCAGGAAACTCTGCTTGCGCTTTGCGCTCTTGGGAATGCTTACCAAGCCTTTCTCTTTCTTGTTAGAAAAGGGATAAGGAACATCTTTGAGGTAGCCCTCATGCACACACCTGTTCCATACGGCACGGCAACAACGCAAATAGATACCGGCCGTAGTGTCGCTGATTTTCCCGACAATCGCACCATTTTCATCTTTTACCCCATTGTGCATACCATCCTTCCACTTCTGAAGTTCTGCCGCACTGATACAAAAGCCTTTTATGGCATTCTCTCCAAGAATCTTTCTGAATGATTTGAGAGAACACTCGTAACTTTCGGCTGTGGTAAAGCGTACTCCGCCATCTTCTGTTCGGAGGTCATGGATGACTTGCTCCCAAATGCCAACAAAAGATTGAGAGACAGTAGCGTTGTCATCTATGGATGTTGCTTCTTCACCGTCTATTATACATCGACGTACCATTTCGTATGTGAGGATGCCTCCCTTGTTCAGATTCATCAAGATTTCCTTGTACTTGGGAATAAACGTGTCCTTCCATTCCTTTTGCAACTTGTAGTTCTCGCTCCTACATTTTACAGCACTACAAATGTCCGAAAACTCTTTTGCAGTATAAGACCCACCAACGGGATAATAAAAAGCTCTACGTTCTAATGTAAAACGCACAGATAAAGGGTACTCACTTGATTTCCTCCTGTTGGTTCGAATATCAAGGGCAAGTGAAACGGTACAACCACGCTCTTTGAAAAGAGGTAAGGACTTAGTCAATTTTTCCATTGCATTTATTGTTTATGTTCAACATAACCTCTGAATACAGCCGCTTTGCGATGTGAGGCGTACATACACAAAACGCTGCATATAACCACAGAGTTCCTATCCTTAGAAGGATAAAAACATTGTCGTTATATGCAGCGGTGCAATCTCGTTGTCTCCTGTCGCTGACTGGTAACCGGGCTTCTGCTAATCGATCTCAACCCCTGAAGCAACTCTCGCGTTTCGTTTGTCATAGAGTGCCCTCCGACTAGCACTCCCTCTACGCTTCGATTCATCGGAATGGAATAACCTTCCCACGAAGGTTAGGCAAACTCACTTTTCCTTTCTAGGGAAAGAGCACATTTTGTGTCATGGCTCACCTTATATAATGATGCAAAGGTAATAAATTATTTTCACTATTGTACAATAAGAAGATTAAAAACTATAACTTATTACAATATCATGTACGCAAATTTTCAACCGATGTTCTAATTATAGAAGCAACCTCCGTCCACTCTGTTATCCAGATTAATCTTATACCTAGATGCGCAACCGAAGCTTCATACCATTTTTTCAATTGAGAAGATTCTGGAGATTTTTCAATCCAATAATGAGTGGTACTTTCATTTGCGCCGCCATATTTATTGATAGTATCAACTTTGGCCTTATGCAACCAGGAAAGCCACCTTCTGACATTTGCATCTCGAAATGACAAACCTATAAAAAAGACGGTATTAGTAGATAAGATATTATAAAAACTTATTGCCTGCCAGGAAAAAGCATTATTTGCAAGTTGTAAATACTCATTTTCTAGGAAAACCAGTTTATCAGAAGCATTCATCCATTTTTGCTTACTTCCTGGCAAAGGAACTAATCCATGACAAAAATAAAAAGGTATCCTACCGCGATAATGAGAAGTTGTAGGTTCTGTTATATAATCCAATATTTTGTCATTTTTCTTCAAGCTAATTTGGGCATAAGCATTTATAAGTGTAGGGAAAAGAGTTTCTGCATTAAAAGTAATTATACTATTTAAACCAGCATCTTTCTTATAGGCTTCTATAACTAATTGAGCTAAATCTATTGAGCTTACAGGTGATAGTTGTTTTATAAGTGTAAGAAATCTATTCCAATCCAAATTAGGGGAAGGTACTTGTGTTGATAAACATTTACACAACAAATCTCTATCTCTTTGGTTGACTGATTTTAATAAATCTTTACAAAGTAGTTCTGCTAGTATTTCAGGGAATTTTATATCTTTATTTTCCGATCTTAATTGTTCATAACAGGATTGTATTATGACTTCAGATGAAAAATAGCTATTTATCTCATTTATGATGTTAATAGAATTTGGAGAACTGTGTAAAATAATTCTTTCCGCTAAAGTATTCCATGATGGAAAAATCGGGAATGATATGCCAGCACCAACACATAATGCCCATGTTTTACCCGCAGGAACGAGCTGAGATATTGTTTTTTTATTTAATCCTTCTTTTGCCATATATTTTTGATATAGATCGATATGTTGTCGCCTAATTATAATAGACAACTAATATAATTTACTTTTAAAATTCAAAGTTATAGATTTTTATTGTATAGTAGGATGTTTCTTGTGATTTTCTGTTACTAGAAAACAGCATTGTCTTGCCTATTTTATGTATTTCTCTACCATTTCTGCGAAAACAATGCGAAAACAAACGGTTCCAGTTAGGGGGATTTAGTGAGTTTTATAGGAAGTGGAGAAAATCGAACTAATTGATACACAATAGAATTTGATAAAATGGACTATCGCTGAATATCACTTTGCCGTTCTCATAATCTGGAGGTCCCTGGTTCAAGCCCAGGCTGGTCCACTGAAAAAGGTTGTAACACATGTGGTTACAACCTTTTTTAGTGTATCAAACACCTTAAATAGTAATCTGCAGTTTCACCGAAAAAAGTCCCGCCAACCACTTGCATATCTACCCGCAAATCCTTAATTTTATGCCGATATAAACACTAATATTATGCAAATTACACGTTCTATTCTCCTAGTCATACTACTTCTTCTACCGGGCATCATGAAAAGCCAGACGGAAGTCTCCTCCCTGAACTATAAGTTCCGACGCGTATCTCCCGAAGGAGGGCTCGAATACAATGGTCAACGCGACGCCAAGCAGGATAAATGGGGATTTGTATGGGTGATTACAGTAAATGATATTTTCCGTTTCGACGGTTATACTTTCAAACGCTATACGGGCAGATTACCCGACGGTGGAACCAACCACATCTGGCAACTAAATCAACTTGAGATTGATGCGGCCGATAACCTGTACGTAGCAGCCCGGAACGGATTGCTGAGATACGACCCGAATTACGATAACTTCGAATGTATTTATAATAGCTCCATACATTGCCTTTACGAAGATACCAAGCAGCGTTTATGGCTCTCGGCGAACACGATTGGATACTTCGACCGCAAAAAGAATGAGTTTATACCATTCCACATATCAGGTAGCGAAAACGAGCAAGTATCGGTCATCTACGAAAGCCAGTACGGACTTTTTATCGGCACGCAATCGGGCAGGTTATATTTGCTTAATGAGACATTGAAAGAGTTTCAGCCGTTTCCTGTAGAAACAGGACAAGGCATTATCGATGTGGTTCACTACAATTCATATATGTATGTATTGACAGAAGCCGAAGGTCTTTTCGTTATCAATATGAACGACCAGCAGGTGCTGAAACACTATACCTTCTTTTACCCTGACAATGACCGGCGCATACTGGCACGCGACCTGCACATCGACCGTACAGGCGGTATCTGGATATCCACCCAGCGTGGTATATATTTACTAGACCCACTGAGTGAGCAATACTCGCGGTTCCAGTACAGTCAGTCGGACTTTTACGGTCTACCAAGTAATTCAATCTGGAAGATTTCGGAAAATGCACAGGGCAATCTGTGGATTGGGTCATACTCGGGCGGGCTGTCGTTCCTGAGCTTCGATGACAAAAACACTTTCCAATCGTACAATCCGATTACATCAGCACTGAGTTTCTCCGTGGTAAGTTCATTTGTCGAACAGGGGCCTTATCTGTGGGTTGGTACCGAGGGCGGAGGACTGAACCGTTATCACAAGCAGACAGGCGAATTTACCTGCTTTTCACACCAGACAGGAGTCAACAGTCCGGCTTATGACAATATCAGCAGCCTGCAACTGGTCGGTGATAAGTTGTGGATCGCCATGCCGCGCAGCGGAATGGACTGTCTGGACACCCGCACGGGTCATTTTACGCACTATCGCCATTCGACCGATGAAAATTCACCAGCCAACGATCATATATCCAAGATTGTTTCAGACAGACAAGGGCGGCTGTGGATGATTTACCTGGACAGTCCCCTAAGTATGAGTCATTATGCTGTGGAAGAGAATAAATTCAAACATTACTACTACTCGACCGGAAGAGAATCGGACGGATGGGAATATGGCACTGTAAACGACATCTGCATGGGTAATGGCGATACGTTATGGGTAGCTACCACCAAGTTACATGCGATGAACGTAAAGACCGGTAAAGTAACCACCTTCCAGCCATCTGCAGAGGTGAATGAAGTAACCTTCCCGATAGATATACAAACCATTATGTACCATCCTCGCACCAGCGATGTCTGGATAGGCACCCGAGGACAAGGACTACTGCGTATTAACGCATCCGACGGACAGTACAAGGTGGAAGCTCGCTTATCCGAATTCGATGTATATTCCATTTCCTCGATGCAATGGGACGACAACGGCTACATCTGGTTAGGTACCGATAATGGACTGTTCCGCTACTCGCCGACTGACCGGCAGTTATTACAGTTCAACAAAACCGATGGTACCCAGGGAAAAATATACTACCGCAATGCGGCCTATCGCATGGAATCGGGTTTGTTGTGTTTTGGCGGTAACGAGGGTTTTACACTGGTCAATCCCCAGTTGGTGGCACGCAACAGCTACGCCCCCGAGGTCATCATCTCCGAGTTGATGATTAACAACCAACCTGTAACCCCGACAACTCCCGATTCACCTCTTAGCGGGCCTGTATTTAGCATGGATAATGTCGTATTGGGATATAGTCAGAATAACTTCGGGTTCGAATATTCATCAACCAATTATCTCAACCCCGAAAAGAACCGGTTCCGTTATCGGCTCCGCGGATACGATAATGACTGGATTGAAACAGATGCCCGTCACCGTATTGTCTCATACTCTAAGGTACCTTGGGGAAAATATACTTTCGAGATACTTACAGCTAACAACGAAGGTATCTGGGGACCGCAGAAGAATATTAATATCACCGTAAAAGCTCCTCTCTGGGCCACCACATGGGCTATTATCGGATATATATTGCTGGCAGCGATCATTATTGTATCCATGCTGCGCTATTACTACGAACGGCGTAAGCTAAAGATGCAACTTTATTTGGAGGAACACGAACGCGAACAAAAAGAGGAATACCACCAGGCGCAACTGCGCTTCTTCACCAATGTATCGCACGATTTCCGTACCCCCCTATCCCTTATTATGGCAGCCTATGACTCACTAAAAGCCGGGCGTACCAGTACCAAATATATGGATATCATCGGGAACAACATCAAACGACTGCACGAACTAGTAAATGAGTTGCTTGACTTCCGTGCGCTGCAAAACGGAAAGATGAGACTGAATCCGGCACCGGCCAACTGGAACAGGGTGCTCGAAGCATGTTGCGTGGACTTCTTCGAATACGCTGGCCAGCGCAATATCAATTTCATCAACCAGTTTGACGAGACCATTCCACACGACCTGTTGTTCGACGCCAAAGTGGTGGAGAAAATCGTATTGAACTTGCTTAATAACGCCTTTAAATATATCTCAACCGGTGGAAAGATTACCGTGCGCACACTATCGAACAGTAGTCATTTCCAAAGTTCACACCCCTATTCAATGGTACAACAGTCCGCTGATGCGGATACCAGAGAAACAGCTGCCACGATTGAAGTAACACTGGTGGTAAGCGATAACGGCATCGGTATCTCCGAAGCATCCATAGCCAAAGTATTCGAGCGTTATTACCGTGTGAACGACATCACCGACGAACAGCACATCGGGTCGGGTATCGGTCTGGCACTGGTCAAAAGCCTTGTAGAGCTACATGGCGGCACAATCAGTATCTATAGCGAACGGAATAAAGGAACGGATTTTGTGGTCTCTTTCAGATTCCCGCTGGCAGAAGCCACCGAAAATGATTCTACTGTTACTTCCACACTAAATGAAGATGCTTCTTACTTTATCCAATATAAGGAAAATGTTATCGAAGAAGTGGACGAAATGGTCACCGCCGATGTAATAGACGAAAGTATTTACCCCGTTTATACTGATAAAAAGACTATTCTGCTGGTAGAAGACAACGAAGATTTGCGAGTACTTATTGCCGAAATACTTGAAAAGGATTACCACATCATCCAAGCAGGAAACGGAGCTGCCGCGCTCGAAAGGTTGAATGACGAGAATCCGGATTTAATACTCACCGATGTGATGATGCCACTGGTAGGCGGTATTGAGTTGTGTCGTGCGGTGAAGCAGAATATTGAAACATCACACATTCCCGTCATCATGCTAACTGCCAAATCGGGCATGGAGAACCAAATCGAAGGTATGGAAGGCGGCGCCGACCTGTATATCGAGAAGCCGGTAAACCGCAAACTGTTGCTGCTTAGCATTGCCAATATCTTCGCCCATCAGGAACGTGTGAGAACATATTATTCGAAGAACTTCTTTTCAGACAACCCTGAAGCCAAGTTCAGCAAACGCGACAGCGAGTTTATGGTAGCTCTGCAGAATGAAATAGAGAAACAAATAGCCGACCCCGAACTGGATGTGGAAAAACTGGCTGCTTCTCTTGCCATTAGCCGTAGCAAACTGTACACCAAGATTAAAACTCTCACCGGCAAATCAATCGTAGAGTATATCCGTAGCTATCGATTGCGTAAAATCGCCCGCATGTTGCTGGAAGAAAACCTGCCGATAAACCTGATTATCGAACAGGCGGGAATTGATAACCCATCGTACTTCTCGCGGATATTTAAAAAAGAATTTGGAATGACGCCAACAGAGTTTATGGAGAAGAATAGGAAAAATTGAGAGCTTCAAGATAGCTAAAAAAGACTACTATCTTTCTTTTGAAATGAGGTGTGTCAATACCTGAACTTTTGACACACCTCTTAAACTGTAACCTATTGAATTTCACTAACCTTTAAAATACATCCTTCTGAACTTCACTTGTTCGCCTGCAACTCTCTCACTGCCTCAAACTGGCTACGATTATACACTTTCAGATTACGGAACAACATTTTGGTATGCACCATACAACGAATAGCAATATGTCCGGATGTCAACACGGGGCCGCTGTTCACCATTCCGTCTTCCTCGAACTCCACCATTATCACACCGTCGATGGCACCTACCAACTTGTTCCCTATCTGTAGAAACTGTAACTTATGCCATTTATCATAATCGATCGGTTTTTCGCGTGCACTAAACGAAAGCGGACGGTAATAAGGGTTCTTGAACAGTACGGAATTTTCGCGGTCATTGCTCATGTCTGACATCTCCCGGTAGTATTCCCAATGATAATTGCGCACATTCTCACCGAATACAGTAGTCATCATACCCGAAGTTTTGCGTGGATAATCCGCCATGAAATCCTCTCGATTCATCCCCGTTGCCTGTAAGATTAACAGACTCAAGCCACCGGGACGAAGCACTTTAAATTCATATTCCACATACAAGTCACCTTCGAACATCTTATTCGTCCACAAATACATTTGCTTATTCCGCAGAGGCGAAGTATATTCAGCATCAATCGTTTGCAAGAGCAGCCCTTCAGGTGTGATTTCTGCTTTGACCGGCTCCCCTTGGATGTAAAAGTGATCCATTTGTGCGGGCAACTGGAGGGACAAGTCCAATTCCGGCGTCCACGTCCTATCCGTCTTGAAACTGAATGGCTTTTTGAACTTACCAGCATATGTGTACAACAGTTCATGCTCCTCATCCGGACTGTAATTAGTTGCCTGTTCACGATAATCCTTATAGATCATTTCCCCCGTCAGCTCCTGATCGTAAAAACGATAGTCTGAAAAGCAGAGCATCGGACCACCTACAAACACCGAATTCCCGGTTACCGAACGACGCTTGAGGTCATGACCAAACTGATTTTCCCTGCCGATAAGTATACCGTTGACATAAAGTGCATAACGTTCTTCGGCATGATTCCACGTTAATGTGAACTGATACCAGCGATGAGCGGGAAACGTAAAATGACTCACACTGATAAGTGCCTGATGAGGATAGTTGAATGCCTCTTCATAAAAGTTCCCTTTGTCAAATTGTACGCGTATGGCAGGGTGGAAGTTGTTCCAGAAAAGAATTTTGAAGTTACCGGCATCCACATTCATTGGGTCAGGGCTATCAGTGAGGAACGGGTAGTTGCGGAAATATGGACTTCCCATTGACATTCCTTCCTGCAAGGGATAGGGTGCCAGGTCTTCCAGTGACATCACCCACATCGACACTGCGCCTTCGTTTTCGTTAAGTGTGTGTTGTTTCATCTCGAAAGCACTATGTATACTAGTCAGGTTCAAGCCTTCACGACCTTCGGTTTTCACCATGCGAGCAGAACCACGAAGTTCACATGTGCGGGTATCGGTTGGAGTAGATATTTGTTGCAAATACTGGTATTTAGGCTGCGCAGTCAGCAACGAGGTGGAAATAATCACCCCTGTCAGGATAAGGAAAATTCTTCTTTTCATCATATTTATATATTAGATTAATGTATTACACGACAGTAAAATATTACCATACTCTCACAAGTCCTTCACTCATCTTCTCCTTTACCTCCAACGGTCCCGGAAATGGTTGTTCTGCACGAGGATGATCCAAATAATCCGTTACAAAACGAATAGCTGTACCATCCGGATTCTCATAACGTTGCCGGGGAAGCTTAGCTTTACCCAATCTTTGCGAGTCTACAATTGCTGTTGATATGTCTCCCCTTTCGATAGTGGGAAGAAGTAAGTAAACCTCGTCTCCTCTTTCTTCTATTTTAGGATAGGGTATAGCCTGTTCGCAAAGGAGATTGCCCTCTATAAGCATGGGATATTCCGTCTCATTGTACATGGAGAATCCAGGTTTGTAATCCTTATTGTACTCTAGGTTGTTTTTCGTCGGTAGAGGGTTGATAAACAAATTGTTGACAAAGCGATTATCTCCACCCACGATAATAGAAAGTCCCGCAACTTCAGTAGAATGTGGTAAATGGTAAGGAGTGTAGCGGGTGCGCTCGGTAAAATGATAAATACCACCCAGGAAGAGATTATGTACATAAGCGCCCCCTTGCGACTGTTCACGCAGACTACGTTCAGAAGCCAGAATGTTATTATCAATCAGGAACGGACCGTGGTTTACTTCCACGAATATATCTTCCAGATCATTGTCGTAGAAAAGGTTCTTCGACACCCGTGTGCCTTGTGTCATCCAGTCCAGCCACAACGCTCTGCCTGCTCTGTGTATGCGGTTATGCAAAATTTGAGTATCAATAGCTCCATGAAACTTAATTCCTCCAATCTCGGCACCGGAGAACTGACGCTTGGTCCAGATATTATAAATGTGGTTATTTTCAATCAGGCAAAAGGCAGAACCCATGCTGCCGCATATCGCTGTCTGCTCGCAGTTGTAAATGGTGTTATTGCGAACAATGTGAGAACCTATGTTTTCCTTGCTCCAACCTTTACGCAGAGTGTTGAAGGTTACCTCGATATAATGCAGTGAGCCGTCTAACGTAGTGTCCTGTAACCATACATTATGACCCGTTTCGCGTTCTTTACCCAAGGTAATTCCGGAACATTTCGAATCGTGGATTATATTATTTTCTATAATCCATCCCTTATTCCAGTGAGTAGCTATCATTCCAACCTGTTCAGCCGTTGGGGCACCCCATTGTGTAGCTGCCTGACTGAACTCAAATCCTTGAATAGTGATATAATTTATCCCCTCCTGTAAAGGATAAAAGCAAGTAGGCCGTGCACTTATTTCCGTCAACGCCTTGTTTGGGTTGCTCTTCTGGAAGTTGGCATATATGGTGGTCATCTCATCAGTCACCTCTGCATACCATACATATAGTGATTGTTCGGGAAAGATACTTTTCTTTTCTACTTCCGGACAGACTACCTTCTTCAGCGATTCTTTTTCGTAAAGGGAAACCCCGTTCAGAAATACTTCGCCTGTGTGATGAACACGTCCGTATCCTTCGAACCAGTCACCGTAAACTTCATCCCGGTAAGGGTTGTATGCACCGAAAAATGTATTAGGTATTGTTACTTTCCAAATTCCTTCGGAGGTCTTCTTCCAATCGGTGATGACTTCTGAACCCTTTATTTCTACCCGCTCGCCGGATGCTGCCCGGTAAGTAATGCGTTTATCATTACTTTCACCGCCCCGCGGAGGATTTATCCATTCTCGATAGACACCACCATGAACGGTGATTACATCACCAGGATATGCCATTTGCGCAGCTTTCCCAATGGTTTTAAACGGTGCGTTTTCAGTGCCGGGATTGGTATCACTTCCCTTTGAAGATACATAATATTCTGTGCAGTACCCTGTGGTACAGAACAATGTGAAATAAAAAAGAAGGAATAAAATACGGTTCATAAGTTTTAAATTGTTTTATAGCGTTATGGTGATATTCTTACGTTATATCAACGGCTCTCTTTCCAGAATTAGCTAATAAGCAGCAGAATTAAGGATAGTTTTCTCTTTTAGTCCCGGTAGATCCGAATCTATATGTATATTTCCTTTCCCCGCATCCACCAAGGATGAGAATTCTTTGCCTACCACAAGATTACCACTGGTTTTTAGGTATATTTCTTTCCCTGGACTATCATTTTTGATCAACATTGATGCTCCTTCATCGAGGAAAGTACACCCCGTGATATGAATATATGTAGGCGGGTACGTCGCATAGTCTTGTGCATGACCGAAATGAATAAAGCCCTTTTTCAGCGTACAATCTCTAATATTCAAGAAATCTACCGGCGTGGAAATATGAAACAGACCATGCGACTCATTGCTGAGCATATGTACCTTTTCAAGTGATATGTTACCCTGCACTGGCATAGGGGCGCCCGGATAATAAGAATGTTCCCAATGATTGGAGTATGACAGTATACTGAACGGAGTACGAATACCATACAGAAAGATGTCTCTAAACACTATATTGCGCACGGCAGCGGTATGGATAGTGTCTTGCTGAAACATAAGCCAGTTAATACCATCAAGTTCCTTCATGCCAAATTCGAAATCGGGACAGGTACTTGATGTGTAAACCTTTGAATCAGCTTCCATAGCTACCCGATAAATACGTCCATTGGAGAGCACCGCAGTACCTTGCTGTACCTTCATACCAGGCTTCCAGTCAGGCCAGCCAGAGGCTACAATCTTAGCAAACGCACCTTCGCGCCGAAAGGAAGCCAGTTCGGTTATATTTTCAATAATACCATCCTCCAGATTACCATATTCCGGATTCGCCGTTACCCAGTCTCCCGGCACCAGTGCAAGGGCATCATCCGATGTACGAAAGACCACATTACTGATGCGGAAACGTTTACCTGGACCAAAATGTACACCATCCTTATCACCGATAATGACAGCATCGTTCATAAGAAAATCTTCAAATGTACAGATGTGTACACAAAATTGCTTAGTGGCAAGATCGGTACAGCGAAACCGCTCGAGTTTGACGTCTTTTACATAGAAAAAGGAGATATGACCACGGAGACCGTAAATCTCTGACCATGCTTTTTCTACGCCATTTACGCTTAGGTTAAGACCTTCGATAGTAATATTGTGGTTGTATTGGCGGGTATAGGCGCCTTTATTAATGAATACGTGAGTGAAGTGCCCATTTTCAGCGGATTTCTGGATAATGGTTCCGTTACCGAATACAAGTGAAGTATTGTCGCCAATAGTAATAGTACCGGCCAGTTTGTATGTTCCAGGACGACTTACGGTAATGGTTCCGCCTTTGTCAACGGCTGCTTGTAAGGCTTTTAAATTTTGAACACCAGTAGCATTGGGAGAGAATCCGAAGGCAGCAGCATCGATAAAGCTTTCCGATGTAAGGTTGGCGGAATTCAGTGCAGTAGCAAAGGCTAGTAACATGAGAGTGGTGATGCACGTAAGTTTTTTCATTTTTTGCATATATATATTAAGTGTATTATCATTCACATGATCAAAAAGACAATGCAAATATAAGCCCTCGAAAGTATAAGGAACTAGCACGTATCGACAAATAAATAGTACATATTGTTAAATAAGAAAAGCTGGTAAAAAGTATCACCTGAATATCCGGATCGCTATGCAAATCCCCCTGGCATATTACATAGTGATGGTCGTGTATTCGTCATTACCCACCATATATTACAGCACTATCCCCACTATAATATAGCGTTGCCTACTGTATTATACAAATACCTATTATATAGTATAACTAACCTGTTTGTTATACTATGGAATATATTTATAGTGGCAGTTTTCAATGCAGGGACCAGTAAAACTTATCCATTTAGGAAAGTATAACCAGAAGAATGCCCTCACTTTTCCCCTTTAAAAAAGAATGTTATCCATAAAACGATATGTACTAATTATTTGCCAATAAATGCTACCCTCTTATATTCCCGAGCCCTATATTTGCACACAAAAATACCTCGTAATTCATAAAACGAAATAACAATGAAAACTCATCTTATTATAAGTATCGATTTCAAACCATCCCGCACCAAGATGGGACTCGTAGATTCCCGCGACGGTACAGTATTGGAAACCGTTATCTTTCGGACCGAGAAAAATAACATAGACAAGCTTCTTTCGGACATTGAGCACGGAATGGAGATTTTCAACGGAAAAAGCAAAATCTTTCAGGGATTAATCAGCGGAATCGGTCTAGTGTGGCCGGTAGATCCGGATGGATGCGAAACAGATTCCGGACTCTGGCAGATGTTGGACGAAGAGATGCTAAAGAATATTCTCGAAAAACGCTTTTCCATGCCCTGCCGGATAGAAAGTGAAGAGCAAATTCTCACCGTAGCGGAAACCACTTACGGAGCAGTGGGAGAAAACGCTGGCATACAGGGCTGTGCCGCATTGTTTGCACACATGCAGTAATCTAAAAAATAATATAAACAATAAAGAAAATTACAAATGAGAACAACTTCTATGCTTTTATCATTCCTGTGTCTCCTTATTGCCTCCTGCACCGGAGTCACTCCGGAAAAACCCATGCAGCAGGTAATAGACGAAGCCTTCAAAACTTCCATTGAACAATACACGCAAATGGCCGAAAAGTTGACCGAAAACGATTCGCTACTACCTCGTACCTTCGACGGCAAACAGCTCATCACTTCCGATCCACATTGGTGGTGTAGCGGTTTTTTTCCCGGTTCACTGTGGTATTTATACGAATACACCCAAGACGACCGTCTATTGGCTTATGCCCGGCAATATACCGCCCGGGTAGAATGTGAGAAGTACACTACAGACAACCACGATATCGGTTTTATTCTGTTTTGTAGTTTCGGCAACGGTTTGCGACTCACCGGCGATCCGGCTTACCGGGAAGTGTTACACACCGGTTCTCAGTCTCTTGCAACCCGCTACAACCCCAAAGTGGGATTGATCCGTTCCTGGGATTTCAACCAAGATGTGTGGCAATATCCCGTTATCATTGATAACATGATGAACCTCGAAATGCTGTTGTGGACAGCCAAAGCCTACAAAGAACCTGTTTACCGCGACATAAGCATCTCTCACGCCGATAAGACCATGAAATACCATTACCGTGACGACTACAGCAGTTACCATGTGGTTTCCTACGATACCATTACCGGACTACCACACGCCCGGCATACCCATCAAGGCTATGCCCACGAATCAGCCTGGAGCCGTGGACAGGTATGGGGACTGTACGGTTATACCTTTATGTACCGTGAAACGGGAAACAAGACCTACCTCGAACAGGCCAAACACATCGCCCACTACATGATACACCACCCCCGCATGCCCAAGGACTATATCCCCTACTGGGACATGGATGCACCCGATATCCCCAATGCTCTTCGCGATGCATCGGCCGCAGCTATCATGGCTTCCGGTCTTATCGAACTAAGCAATTACGTCGACCCACAACTGATGGAAGAATATATGGGTGTAGCTGAAAAGCAACTCCGGGTACTTTCTTCACCTGAATATACTGCTCAAGTAGGTGAGAACGGAAACTTTATCCTAAAACATTGCGTCGGTTATCTGAACGAAAATTCCGAGGTTGATGCACCACTCACCTATGCCGATTACTATTATCTGGAAGCACTGATGCGCTATAAGAAACAAGTTCTCGACAAGAAAGATGCGCCCGAAGAACTTGTATTCCAATCAGGCTTTGAACCCGATTCTCACGTGATCCCTTTCAAAAGAGATAAAGGAAACCTCACCCCCGGCTTCGACTGCGACGATATTGTAGGTGCCGATCATAACTTCACCGAAAAAAATGACTTTGTGAAAGACTTGGATCAAGCCCCCAATGGTGGCCAATTCCTGCTCGAATATACGGGAGGCGACGAAAGTAAGCGTTTCGCCCGCATCATTCCCGAACCGGGCAATCCAGATAATCATGTACTGTATTTCTGGCTGGGCGACTCGTGGCTGGCTTCCGAGAATCAGGTGAAAGCACGCATACAAGCGAACATTTACAACATAGCCAACCCATACAAAGAGTTCTACCAGCGTGTACGCGTCTTCCTGCACGAAGATTTCAACGCCTTGCGTCAATACCCATATCCTATTAATTGGCTTACCATTTCCGAATTCTGGAATAACGAATGGTGGGTAAAAGGTGAACAGAACGGTTTCCGCATCACTCTGGGTATTGGCAAACCTACAGCTGCAGAAAGTGACCTGAATTTCATTTTAGAGGGCGAAGATGCCGGACAGATAAAAGTATGGGAAGCCAAAAATCCAGCCGTAAAAGTACCCGTCGGCCAATGGTTCACACTCGAATATTATTTCAGGGAAGGCAATAAAGTCACCGGTCGCTTTACAGTAGCCATTACTCCCGATGGCGGCAAAAAGCAAACCGTATTCGATGTCACCGACTATACACATAATTCTTACGACCTCGCCCCCAATGGCCTCTCGGGCTACAATCCGATGAAACTATATACTTCGCGCGAAGTGGTAGGATTCATGAAAGACCAGGGTAAGGCATTGCAAATATATTGGGATGATTTTGAATTGTGGATAAACAAAAAATAAAGAAAGATTTTTTCCTCTAATAATTAATACTAGATGTTTAATCTTAAAATTTAGATCATGAAATACTATACTTTTTTCTTTCTGTTCTTATTTTTATTACCCACTATCGCAGCAGGATGTGAATCTAATGGAGAACTTCTTCCTCCTCCTATTGTGACACCACCAGCAGAACCCGGCAAGGGAGATGCAGCTGCAGAACTCGTCTTTCAGTCAGGTTTCGAACCAGACTGCCGAATTGTCTCTGCACCTAACTCCGATAACGATATTATTGGTATCGATCATACTCTTTCCGAAAAAAATGACTTCGTGAAAGACCTCGATGAAGCCCTCAACGGCGGGAAATTCCAAATCCAATATACCGGAGGTGACGAAAGCAAACGCTTTGCCCGCATTATTCCCGAACCAAACAATCCAAGCAACCACGTACTACATTTCTGGCTAGGCGATTCATGGCTGGCCTCGGAAAATGAGGTAAAAGCCCGTATACAGGCCAATATTTATAGCATACCCAAACCATATAAAGAGTTTTACCAGCGTGTGCGTCTCTTCCTGCACAAAGACTTCAAGGCTTTGCGCCAATACCCACAGCCCATTAACTGGCTTACCATTGCCGAGTTCTGGAATAACGAATGGTGGGTAGAGAGCGAACTGTATGGCTTCCGCATCACTTTAGGGATCGGTAAACCTACTGCTGCAGAGAGTGACTTGAATTTCATCTTAGACGCCCAAGACGCCGGACAGATAAAAGTATGGGAAGCCAAGAATACAGCTGTAAAAGTACCCATCGACCAATGGTTTACCCTTGAATACTATTTCCGGGAAGGCAATAAAGACACCGGCCGTTTTACGGTGACTATTACCCCTGACGGTGGCGAAAAGCAAACTGTATTCGATGTCACCAACTACACACATAATTCTCACGATCTCGCTCCCAACGGCCTTTCTGGCTACAATCCAATGAAACTATATACTTCACGCGAGGTGGTAGAATTCATGAAAAACCAAGGCAAAGCATTGCAGATATACTGGGATGATTTCGAACTGTGGGTAAACAAAAAAATGGAATTGTGAAGTCGTATAACCTGGAACTAATAGTATAAAAACAGAAAACCATGAAAAGATTACTTATCACTCTGCTAGGTGCATGCCTAAGCCAATTGGGAATGGGACAGATAAACAACACATTGGTCGACAGTCAGAAACTTGCTTGGTTTAAAAATGCTAAGTTTGGAATATTTATGCATTGGGGTGTTTATTCTGTAGGTCGGACATCCGAATCGTGGCCGTTCTTCAGTGGCACTGTCAGCAATAAGGATTATATGTCGCAAGCTAAAGAATTTACAGCGAAGAATTTCGATCCCGATCAATGGGCGGATCTGTTTATCCGTGCCGGTGCCCGATATGTCATCTTAACGGCAATGCATCATGATGGAGTGGCACTGTGGGATACGAAGATAAACAAGAAAACTATCCGTAACCTAACCCCCTGCAAAAAAGACCTGATTGCTGCGTATACCGCTGCTATGCAGAAAGCTGGATTGAAAACAGGGCTTTATTATTCCCATGTGGATTGGACAAACCCAGATTACATGAGATTAACACAAGACCTAACTCCCAAAGAGCTCAAAGAGAAATTAGATATCTCCTATAATTTCGGAAAATTTTGGAATGAGCGCAACGGGAAAGGATATTATACCAATAAGAGATTTACTCCTGAAGAAAAGAAAATCTGGACACGATTTGTAGATGGACATGACCGCCAGTTACTTGAATTACTATCCGATTATGGACAAATCGATCTCTTATGGTTCGATTTTATGCACCCTAATGGAGGCGATTTTGTATGGGGTGAAAAAGAATTAAAACAGAAAATATTGCAACAAAATCCTTCTCTGATTGTGAATAACCGAATGGGAAATGAGGGCGATTATCATACAGCAGAGCGAGGCCTTCCGGTAGTGACTCCAAACGAACCTTGGGAATACTCGCAAACATTAAGCGATCGTTGGGGATACATGCCAAACGACAAGAATTATAAATCAACTCGTGAACTGGTAAGAACACTGTGCGAGTGTATCGCAATGGGAGGGAATTTTCTATTGGATATAGGTCCGAAAGCAGATGGGACTTTTGATCCCGAGCATGTAAAACGCCTGTTGGAAATAGGAGACTGGATAAAGAAAAACGAAGAGGCGGTTTATGAAACACAGGGTGGGCTTCTACCAGGTCATTTCTATGGTCCCACCGCTCTCTCACATGACAAAAAGACATTATTTCTCTACCTTTTTGATGATCCCAAAGAAGATATACAAATTAAAGGCATTCATAGTAAATTAAAACAAGCAACCATTCTCGGACATCCGGAAGAAACCCTAACCACACGCCGGGTTGGCGGAGCTGATTGGGCAAACATACCTGGAATGATTCTCGTGGATATACCCCGTGGATTACTGGATGATAAAGTAACAGTCGTAAAACTAGAATTTGAGGAACCTATCAATCTTTACCGGGAAAAAGGAAGGGATATAGTGAATAACTGATTATAGCACAATGAATCATACATGTTACAATCTGACTGCTATTTATACCTACAGTTTGCACATTCTCACATATAAATAGCACATTTTGCTAATTCCCGAATTATGCTATGTATATGTAGAAAAGTGCAACCCTTATAATTAACACGTTATTATTTTTGCATCCAATAGCATATCTTTTTTAAATACGCATCAAAAAAATAAATATTATGAAAAATGTACTAATTAAAACAGCCTTTATTTTCTTTGGTTTATCTTTATGCAACTGTTCCAACAGCAAAGATCCCAGCGACCTTTTGCCACCTTATGTGATCCCCGAAATACCTAACACTCCGGAACAACCTGACGAAGCAGGACCACAACCCGGTAATGGTACCGACTATTATGTGTCTTCAACTCTTGGAAGTGACGACAATGCCGGTACTGCAGAAAAACCATTCCAATCAATAGCCAAAGCCGCCGGAGTTGCCAAACCGGGGGATAAAGTAAACATCATGAATGGTACTTATACCACAAAGTCTGGTCCTATACTGAACCTGAAGTCGCAACAGTCCGGAACAGAAGGCAATTATATTACCTATCGGGCACATGCCGGGCACAAACCGATTATTTATGCAACGGGAGAGGTATGGAATGCCATACAAATTAATGCCTCGTACATCATTATAGATGGCCTTGAGCTCAAAGGTGACAATGCCAGTCTTACTTACGAAGCGGCTAAAAAGGCGTATGACGATGCCAAAGCCGGTACTGTCTCCCCCCAGGGCAAGTTCAACACCAATGCACTCACCATCGGAGGCTCCAAAAAAGAATCACAACTGCCCCACCACGTGACGGTAAGGAATTGTGTAGTGCACGATTTTCCAGGTTCGGGGCTGAATGCTATCCAGGCAGATTACATCCGGCTGGAAAACAATGTGGTTTATAACACTTCCTGGTATACCATGTATGCAACAAGCGGCATGAGTATCCTTTGTCCCTACAACAGTGATGGTAATGAAGGGTATAAAATAATTATACGCAACAACACTTGTTATAATAATAAAACAACTGTTCCATGGATTAATACCAATAAGTTATCCGATGGGAACGGCATTATTATAGATATAAACAATAAACCCTACGATGGAGGAGTTATTGAAACAAACGAGCCTTACCGTGCCCGCACCTTGGTGCAGAACAACGTTTGCTACAATAACGGAGGTTCGGGCATACATGCTTTCGAATCCAACCATGTCGATATAGTGAATAACACTGCATATAAGAACGCCCGGGTAATGACAACCTACGGGAATATATATGCAGCGTATGCTGAAGACGTGTACATTCTTAATAATATTATACATGCAGGCGGCGGAGTTTGTACTACCAACAACTACAACCAGAACGTTATATATGATTACAATATCTATTTTGACGGAACCGTAGCCGCACCGGGTAGAAATGATAAAACAGCCGACCCAAAATTCAAAAAAGCCTCTGTTGACCCCATCGAAGCTAATTTCAAGGTGGAAGATAGCAGTCCGGCCATCGACTCGGGAACACAAGCCAAAAGCCCGGCCAAAGACCAAGAAGGCGCTATCCGTCCTAAGGGTGCCGGTATAGACCGTGGAGCCTATGAAATAAAATAAAGATCAAATCACTTTTAAACCTCAAATAAATAAGTACTATATGTTAAAACAAATTTCATTTAGATTGTACCTGTTGGCGATAGCCCTGTGTTGTACTGTGTTTTTAGCAACCTCATGCTCCGATGACGAAGAAGGTATCCGGGTAACGAATGTGAGTTTAAATGAATCCGAACTTTCAATAGTTGCAGGTCAAAAGCAAATACTTACAGCAACCATCACCCCCGAAGATGCAACCAATAAAGAGGTGATCTGGAAGTCAAGCGATGAAAGTGTAGCTACAGTGAATGAAACTGGTGAAGTTACAGCTATATCTAAAGGTGATGTTGTAATTACTGTGACTACTGTGGATGGCAATAAAACTGCCAGATGTTTGTTTATTGTAGAGAAAGCCACAATTCCTGTAACAAGTGTCAGTTTAAATAAAACTGAACTATCTCTGTTTACTGATAAGAAAGAAACCCTCATAGCAACTATTACACCTGATGAAGCTACAGTGAAAACAGTGACTTGGGAGTCAAGCAATGAAGCCGTTGCCACAGTGAGTGAAACTGGTGAGGTTACAGCCATATCTGTGGGTACAGCAACGATAACTGTTACTTCAGCAGATGGAAATAAAACAGCTACTTGTGATGTTACGGTAGAAGCTCCTAAGCAGTACACTGTAAAATTCAACACCAATGGAGGCAGCAAGCTGGATGATATCGTACTCAATGAAGGTGAGAGATTAATTCAGCCGGAAAATCCGACTATGACAGGTGGCAACACAGCCGAAGGACTTTATCTAGGTATTGTCGACCCTGAAATCAGTGCGACCTTTGATGGATGGTTTACCGATGAGCAACTTACCACTGCATACAATTTCAATATGCCGGTAACAAGCGATCTAACCCTTTATGCACGGTGGAATGGCACTGGTCCTGACCCGATTGATGTGAGTGCAGCAGGCGGAGGCAATATACTGGAAAAAGCCTTTACATATCTTAAGAGCCAGACACTGCAGGCATTGACAGCATACACACTCGTAGTGGCTAGCGATATCACCGCAAATGGATTGGCCGAATTTACGAATGCAAACGTTACCCTGACCATTGTGGGTAAAGAGAAAGAACGTGTGATCCAAAAAACAAATGTCGGAAACTTTTTCACAATCAGGGCCGGGACGTTAACCTTGGGTAACAACATAAAGATCACCGGTACAGGATTAGGGAAATACCGCGCATGCTATATAACAGGAAATGGCAACTTAGTAATGAAAAAAGGTTCTAAGATATCCGATTGGGCACATGGCATGACAGGCATCACCGCTGCCGTTTACATGGATAGCGGTACGACAAGCTTTACCATGGAAGGTGGTGAAATTTGCAATAATGTGATTGAAGCGACGGAGACAGATCAAGTTTTCATGGGTGCGGCAATTACCGCATTCAGAGGAAAAGTCAATATGAAAGGTGGCCTCATCTCCAATAATAAGATTACAACCAACAGGGCTTCCTGTGAAATTTCAGGAGGTATATATGTTACTGATGGCTGGAATACTGAATTCAATAAAACAGGGGGAGTTATAAAAGATAATACCGCCAAGATTGATGGAACAGGCACAGGACAAATAGGTCAGCAGGTTTTATGGAAAAAGGGTACTGGTTGGAAGAAAATCGATGCTAATTTGAGTGCAACCGATAATCCGACTACAAGCAATATGAGTGATCCACTCTGGAAAACTGTAGAATAAAAATTCCTCATACGGATGAATACCGCTGGGTATTCATCCGTATGACCTTTGAAAAAGAATATATATCAAATCCTGTAAAATGAGTAAAGAATGGAATAACTCTATAAGCAGACATAGCGATATAGCTTATGGGGAAACATTCACTTATTAGAATCAACAACATGAAAAGACTTACATTATTATCCTTATTATTACTATTCGTGTATGCCGCCTACTCCCAACATGGGCCGCTACAAAAAAATAACATTCCGCTCTTCGGCGCCCAGATATTTATCGAGCCCGGACAAAGCCCGGAACTTATCGACAGTTGGTTTCAAACACTGCACGACAATGGAATGAATGCCTGCCGCATTCGTATGTTCGAATCTTACATGTTACAGGCGGACGGCACTTGGGATTTCACTCTATTTGATTATGCCTTTCATGCCGCTACACGTCACAATATTAAAATCTATGCCACTTTCTTCCCCGCCACCGAGAAAACAGATATCGGTGGCTGGAAATTCCCTGTTGACGAAGCACAGAAAGATAAATTCGCACGGTTTATACAAGCCCTCGTCACTCATTACAAAGATTCTCCCGCTCTTTACGGTTGGGTACTGATTAACGAGCCGGGAATAGATGCACTTCCTGATACCCCATTTATACGGGATAGTTATGCAGACTGGAAACAGGAAAATCCCTCGAAAGAGTACAAGTCCAACGGTTACCCTGTACTCATGGACACCCAGAAACAAAAATTCCAGACTGATATCAACACCTCTTTCCTGCGGTGGATTGCCGACGAAATACGCAAATATGACACCAGCCATGACGTCCATGTAAACAACCACGCCATTTTTCAGAATTATGGTCAATACGATTTCCCAGCTTGGCGCACCTTCCTCACCAGCTTAGGTGGTTCGGCTCATGCCGCATGGCATTTCGGTTACTTCGACAGGCAGCAATATGCACTGGCTATGTTGGCAAACGCCGAGATAATACGCTCCGGTGCCGGTAACCTGCCATGGTTTATGACCGAACTACAAGGCGGTAACAATACTTACAGTGGTCTGAATGCCATGTGCCCCACACCCGAAGAAATTGTACAATGGCTTTGGATTACTCTCGGTTGCGAAAGCAAAGGATCTATCTTCTGGATGCTCAACCCTCGCAGTTCGGGCATTGAAGCCGGTGAGTGGACCATGATTGACTTTCAGGGAAAACCCACCGAAAGACTAGTGGCTGCAAAAGAAGTTTCCCAAGCCGTAACTGCCAATGCCGCGCTTTTCCGTGAACCTCACATCATTCCTTCAGGTATCGACGTGGTGTACTTCAACGAATCCCTCTGGGCCGAAAGCCTTATGGCTATAAAAGATGACAGATATCCCGGTCGCCAGCCCGGTGCCGTAATCAAGTCGCCCGTTGCCTGCCTCCGCGCATTGACCGAACGGGGACTAAACGCCGGACTAAAAAACATCAACGAATACGACTTTACGCAGCACGATTACAGCGGAAAATCCATTATTATTGCTAACCAGATATCCATTCCCGCTAAATATCGCGAGTCATTGGAGACTTTCGTCGCTCGCGGCGGTACATTATTGGTAGAAGGCCTTACCGCCTTTTTCGACGAAGATCTACACAATACCATGAACACCGGATTCACCTTCGAAAAGCTATTTGGCGGCAATATTTCCGAGTTTATCCTCAAAGACAATCTCTTTGATGTGAAAGCAAACGGACATACATTACCCACCCATTTGTGGTACGGCCATATTGCAGGACAACAAGATGCAGTAGGAGTACACACATTTGGCAAAGGGCAGGTTATCTGGTTGCCTTCAACAGTTGCCCTCGGTGCATTTGTGTCGGGTGATTACCGCCCATTGTCGGACTATCTGGTTTCAGTGTTGCCACACTCGACGTCAGCTATCAGCTTCGACAAACATTATTCCAACATGCTGATGCGTACCCTGAAAGCGGGAAAAGAAACATTGGTAATATGTATCAATAAGTCGGAACGACAAGAAAACGTCTTACTGAATAATCTGCCGGAAACCAAAAACAGGAAAATCATCTATGCCAATACGGGTTGTAACATAACAGGTGATAAACTGATGATGAGTCCCGAAGGAGTGCTTGTAGTGCAATTGTAGGCTGCTCTAGCACTTTTTCTCAAATCTCTTGCATATTTTGTTATAACACTGAATTCTGCTATATATATACGAATATGTGCAAGTTGACCGGTAGGTTTTATCCTACTTTTGCCATCGGATAAGACACAAAACAGAAGTTACTTATCCTATAATAATTAATTCGCTATTAATAATTAATACTTAGAAAAACGAACTATGTATGAAAAAACACTATCTCTTGTCGGCTGTATTTAGCAGACAGTTATTCGGAGGAATTCCGTTTAAGGTATTACTTTCCTTCACACTTTTGTTCGGCATCACATCAATGTTACTGGCGCAGCAGCGAACCGTAACAGGTTTGGTTATAGACAACCTGAAAGAGCCTATGCCCGGACTTACAGTGATGCTAAAGGGTACAGAAACCGGAACGATTACCAATATTGACGGTAAGTTCAGTATATCTGTACCGGGCAATAATGCAGTACTGGTATTCTCATTTGTGGGTTACAATACACAGGAAGTTGCAGTAGGTAACCGTTCGGAAATTGTTGTAAATATGACCGAAATGAGCCAGGTAATAGATGAAGTGGTCGTGATAGCCTACGGTGTGCAAAAGAAAGAAAGTGTGGTAGGTGCCATTAGCCAGGTAAAAGGAGGCGATCTTCTGAAAGCGGGTGTGCCTTCGGTTTCCGGTTCACTCACAGGCCGGGTGCCGGGTATGGTCACTATGCAACAAACCGGTTTACCGGGTGGAAATGAGCCACAGATTTTTGTTCGCGGACTATCCTCATTTCAGGGAAATAACCAGCCGTTGGTACTGGTCGATGGCATCGAACGTCCTTTAAGTGACATCGACCCTTCGGAAGTAGAAAGCATTTCGGTATTAAAGGATGCGTCAGCTACGGCCGTATATGGTGTGAAAGGTGGTAATGGGGTTATCCTCGTAACGACTAAACGTGGACAGGAAGGACGCATGGAAATTAGCGTCAACTTCGACCAAACGTTGAAACAGCCGATAAACGATAATGTACAGGAGCGTTCATATCCTACACTTTTTGCACGCGATCGGATGTACCGCACACAGAATAACTATAACATGGTACTCGGTGCGAGTGTACTGGAACACTACCGTAATCCGGTGGATGAGTTCGACCAATATATTTACCCCGACGTAAATGCATGGGATAGAAGTATGAAATCGGCTGCATGGGATACACGTGCATCGATATCGGCCCGTGGCGGAACAAAGAATGCCAAGTATTTCCTCACGTTAAGTTATCTGCACGAGGGCGACTTGATGAAGTCGGAACAGACATTGTATGACCCCGATTTCAAATACGACCGTGTGAACTACCGCATGAATTTCGATTTTAACCTTACCAAAAGTACGCAGTTATCCATATCCAGCAGCGGATATATCGGCTCGCAGAGCAACGGTGGAAAATCGGAAAATGACGATGGTCCCAATGCAGTAAACAACATCTATACACTACCACCTTATGTTTCACCTTATGTATATCCGGCCGAATTTGTGGCTAAATATCCTGACCCAAACAATCCAGTGATTGGCGATCGCGTAGCGGGTAACCTACTAAGCACAGCTAGTGACATGGGTTGGTTTTCCCATAATTACAAAGGAACTTCCCGTACCGTGCGTGACCGTCTGGGCATAGATGCAACACTGGTACAACAATTGGATTTCATTACCAAAGGACTATCGCTTAAGGTCTTTTACTCCTATAATAACTATTCAACCTGGACCGGAGGCAACTATGTATACACGGGCGAGAAGTATTTCTTCACTTTGTTGGAAGGAGGCGGTTATAAATGGGACCGTATAGTAGGTTCAAACAACGATTATTATAAGGTAGTGGAGGATCCCTATCAGCAACCGCTAAAGCGTGGCAAAGATCCTTCGTACGACTATGTATACGGGGCACAATTGAACTATAGCCGCAGTTTCGGTGACCATACAGTGGGAGCGTTAGCATTGTTCGACCGCCGTATCAGCCAGGCAGGTGCAAGCTTTCCGCATTACGAAGAAAAATGGAGCGGCCGTGTTACCTACGATTATATGAGCCGATATATGTTCGAGGCTACGTTAGGTATTTCAGGGTCCGAACGTTTCGCACCATCTAATCGCTTCGGGTATTTCCCCTCGGTAGCTGTGGGCTGGAATATGTCCAGAGAGAAATTCTTCCACAAGATTTTCCCTAAACAATTCAGCAACCTCAAAATGCGCTATTCGTATGGTGAATCAGGTAACGACCAAGTAAACGACTTTCTATATATATCGGACTTTACCAATTACAATAGCTATACCACCGGTGCACCAGGAACAAGCAAAGATGTAACTACCGTGCGCGAAGGTGCTGTACCCAATACTACCGCGCGATGGGAGCGTGCCAAAAAGCATAACTTCGGAGTAGACTTCGGTTTCTTCGATAATTCGCTCACCCTAAGCGCTGAGTTTTATTCGGAACACCGAGACGGTATCCTGATGAGCCGCCAAGCAGTACACACATTATTCGGTCAAAGCCTCAAGGCACTGAATATCGGTGAAACCAAAAGACACGGTTACGAGCTCGAACTAAAGTACTTCGGTAAGGCAGGCAAGGTGAATTACTTTGTTTCGGGTAACTTCAACTTCAACGAGAACCGCATTCTGAATCAGGACGAACCTCTGATGAAACCGGAATACCAGCGCAGAGAAGGCAAGCCTATCGGTGTATCGTACAGTAACCTGAATATCGGGTACTACCAGAATATGGACGAAATGTATAACTACAACCTCAATCAAAGTGACTTGAAAGCGGTAGGTGCTGACAAAATACTCGATTTCAATGGTGACGGTAAGCTGGACGGAAACGATGCTATCCCCATGGGATACACGAGTCGCCCCAATATGACCTATGGCCTTTCAGGAGGAATAGAATATCGCAATTTCGAAGTGAACTTCCTGATACAGGGTACAGCTCAATCAAACCGGAACTGGGGTAGCACTTGGAGTCCTTTATTCAGTAATGACCCTAACCAGTTATTTATTAAGATAAAAGGACGTGATGATATGTGGACACCCGATAACCGTGATGCAAAATACGGTATTATTGGAGGATATGATGAAGGTACTGCTAAAAATGGTTGGAAACCAGCCAGTAAGGCATTGGTCAATGCCAGTTACATTCGATTAAAGTCGCTGGAAATTGCTTACTCCATTACTGGCAAGGCGCTCAACAAGCTAGGACTGTCATCAGCTCGCATTGCATTGCAAGGTAATAATCTAATTACGTGGGCACCGGGTTTCGATATGGGCGACCCTGAAAACGAGCCTACATATGTAGACGGATACCAGTACGGATTCCAGTTCTATCCGCTACCCCGCAGATACACGCTGGCATTAAAATTTAATTTCTAATCACTATAAAAACATAGCATAATGAAAAGGTTTTATAAACAGATATTCGTTTCCATACTCCTCGCTGGGCTGTTCAGCTCGTGTGTGGACTTCCTGGATCGGGTGCCCGATTCAGAGGCATTCACCGACGAGGATATATTTACCGATTACACGCAAAGCCAAAGGTTTATAGACCAGTTGCTGATTCCCTACCTATATTTCGATGACAATGATTTATTGAATGATAAGGACTGGGGAGGCATGCATGGCAAACGGGTATACGGACTGCGTGAACATATTACAGACAATATTTTTCACACGAGTAAGACTTGGCATCCCTCAAATGCATACCGTACCGGAAACTTTAGTAATAGTACCAACGAATACTGGGTCGAAGGTTCAGAAACAAGATATACCGTTATCTGGAAAGCTATCCGTGTGGCCAATCTATCCATTGCCAATATAGACCGCATTCCCAATGCGACCGAAGAACAAAGAGCCAAAATACTAGGGCTGGCTTACTTCTTGCGTGGGCACTTCTACTTTATGTTGTTGCAGGGCTGGGGTGGTATGCCTTATGTGACCGAGCCCATAGACCCGGAGATGAATATGGACCTCCCGCGCGAAACATACACCGAAACGGCACGTAAGATAGCAAACGACTTCCAAACGGCCGCTAGTTATCTACCCATGATTGTAGCTGATGAAGAATGGGGACGACCTTCAAAAATGGCAGCTATTGCCTACAAGGCCAAAGCACTGGTATGGGGAGCAAGCGTATATGCCAACCCCACCAACGACCCCAAAGTATGGGAAGAAGCAGCCATTGCCGCCGGACAGGCTATCGACATGGCCGAAAAATCTGGCTATTACCGCCTGCTAGACATGGAAAACTTTAAAAAGTTGTTTGTAGATTGCGATCAGGAGACCTTGAAAGAAGTTCTTTTTGGCCGGTTGTTCAGTAAGACCGGTGCTGCTCCATATTACTGTGGTATTCCGTCGGAAGAATTTGGTAAGTCGTGGACCATGGCCGAATCGGTAACCGAGAATTTGGCGCAATGCTTCCCGTGGAGCAACGGTGAACCCATAACCCCTACTACCGACGAGTATAAATACACCCCTTTCACTGGTGACGGCGTGAACCATACGGGCCGCGATCCACGGTTCTACCAATCTATCCTGTACAATGGTGCAGCAACACCACAGGTGACCGCCAAGGGAAGAAAAGTGGAAATCTGGAATAAAGCGTATGACAATTCCAGTTCGAGAGAACTGAGCGTAAATGCTCAAGGAAATGCAATAGCGGGTCATACCTATACCGGATATTACGTATGGAAACTCTTTGCCTCTGCGTATGCAAGTAGTGGCCGGACATACATTATGTGGAATTACCTCCGCCTGGCCGACCTGTACCTGTATTATGCCGAAGCAGCCAACCGTGCCTGGGGACCTACCGCTGCTCCACAAGGCATAATAGGATTCAGTCTCACAGCCGTAGATGCTATTAATAAAGTACGCAATCGTGCCGGAATGCCGGGATTCAATCCTGCCAGTCCACATGCTTGGCTGAAACCGGGTACCGTAGACGAATTCGAACAGAAGATAAGAAACGAAATACGTATAGAAACCTGTTTCGAAGAAAAACGTTTCTATGATCTTCGCCGCTGGCACATGATGACCGACCCGAAAATAGCCACAATGTATGGCATGTACATTGAAAAAACAGGTCCGGAAAACTTCACTTACAACGTAGTACCCGTCGGCTTCAATCTTCAATGGAAAGAATTTCATCACCTGTTCAAAATTAAGAACAGCGATACGGAACTGGGACCTAATTTTGAACAAAATCCGGGATGGTAATCAACCAGAGAGTTAACTATAAAATACACGAAAGATAATATGAAACATATATTTTTAGCTTTCCTTACCTCTGTATGTTCACTGGACTTGGCTGCACAGACCGCACCGATGCCGGCCGACACGCTGAATTTGGCGGACCAAGAGGTGAATGTTCTTTTCGGGACACAAAAATACGGACGTTTTGTGGGGAATACAAGTTCGATAAAAGGAGATGACCTCACTACCTACCCTGCTTTAATGGTAAATGAAGCACTGGCCGGACGCCTGCCGGGCCTCTTCATGATGCAGAACAACGGTGAACCGGGCGAAAACAGTTTCACCAGCTACATACGCGGAAATGTAGGAGGATACATCACTCTGATAGATGGCGTGGAACGCCCTCTGGGTACGTACGACATCGACCAGATTGAAGAAATACGCGTACTGAAAGACCCGGTGTCCAAAGCACTGTATGGTGGCCGCACATCCAACGGAATCATTATGATTACTACCAAACGTGGTAAAAATATCAAAAGCGAGTTCAAAGTAAACGTGCAAGGCGGTATCAAAATGCCATCGCGTTTGCCGGGATACCTCAATTCGTACGATTTCGCTACCCGCTACAACCAGGCGTTGGCGAATGACAACATTAGTGTGGGCGGCTACTCACAGGAAGCTCTGAATGCTTATAAGAACCACACCATGCCCTACAAATATCCGGATGTGGATTACTACGATCAATTCCTGAACAGTTCAATGAATATCATGCGCGTCAATGCCGAGTATTATGGCGGAAACGAACGCACAGTATATTTCATACATGCCGGATACCAGAATGAAGGCGGTCTGGAAGCTTATGGTGACAAGAAAACCAAATTCAATGCTTTCACACTGCAAGGTAACCTCGATACCCGTTTCTCGGACAATATACTGTTGCATGCCAACGCTATCGGATATATAGGCAGCAAGCAGTCGCCCGGAGATTTCAAGTTCGAGACATTATCTTCGCGCTATCCCAATGCCTATCCTATATTGGTAGGACGTGACAGCATAGGCGGTACTTCTTCATGGAGAGATAACCCGTACGCTGAACAAACCCAAAAAGGTTACCGCAAGGAAAATCTGGTGATGATACAGGCCGACTTGGGACTGGAGTTCAAACTGGATGCTATTGTCAAGGGACTTTCATTCAAGCCTGCTTTCTCTATGGACATTTTCCATAACCAGCAATTGAATAAAATACACCGTCCGGCGATTTATAACATCTCTTCGTTCGACAGTTATGGAAATCCGCTCACCTTTAATACCATACAAACCCAGCAGCTTGCTACCAGTCAGTCTATGGGTACCAGCGAATATACCAACCGGTGGGCTTTTACAGGTATTTTGGGTTACGGGCGTGAGTTCGGAAAGCATCAATTAAACGCTGACCTGGTGTATTATCTGGCCAAACTCACTACTGTCGAGCAGTTATATGATAGCAAAATCCAGAGTTTGGGATTACGCGCCAACTATACTTTCAATGGTAAGTACACCGTAGAGGGTGTGTTAAACTATACAGGTACGCAGAGTCTGCATCCCGACAAGCGTTTTAAGATTTTCCCGGCAGCGGGAGTATCATGGCTGGCATCAGGCGAAGAGTTCCTGAAAGATGTTTCATGGTTGGACTATCTGAAACTAAATGCCTCATGGGGTGTTATGGGCGACGGTAGTATGGATCCGAACTTGTGGAGAGAAACATGGAGTGCCGGTGGAGATTACAGCTTCAACAACTCTCTTCAAAACAAATTAGTGCAAATGGACCGTCCCGAAAGTAAAAACCTGAACTGGCCCAAACAGCGCGAAATAGACCTAAGCATCGAAGCCAACATACTGAAACATTTTTATGGCAAGTTCACATGGTTCGATTACCTGCAAACAGGCATGTTCAGTCAGAAAACGAATCTGATGCCCGGTATACTGGGCGGTGGAGAATTCATACCGTACGTAAACTTTGGCGAAACAGCGTTGAGAGGCATCGAAGTGGAACTGGCTTACGCAGCCCGTATCAACAAGGACATGAGCATAAGAGTAGGAACACACCTTACTTACAGCAAGAGCGAACGGAAAAAGGTAGATGAACTGCCCGACCCGGACTACTCCACTGTAGGACTGCCCGACGATGCTATCCGGGGTTACAAAGCTATCGGTACCTATACACAGGCTGAAATAGACGCTATTAAAGCGGGAACCAGCGACTTGGCATTGCCCTCGTACATGGATCCTAACGAGTTGAAAGTCGGTAATATCAAGTATGCCGATATCAACGGTGATAAAGTATTGAATAAATACGATACAAAAGTAATCGGCAACAGTACTCCGAGAATCATGTACGGACTGGATCTAACGCTGAACTACAAAGGATTCGAATTGAATATGCTATTCTCCGGATATGGCAAGTACGATCGGTTACTGAACAACACCTATTATCAGGTATACTCTACCCGTAAGTACTCTGACGTACTGGTAGACGGACTGCCCAATGGTAATCCGCACCCGATGCTCACTACCGGTTCAGGCACTAATGACTTCCAGACTTCGGACTACTGGATTGCGAACGGCAGTTTCCTAAAACTACGAAATGCCGCCCTGTCGTACACATTGCCCAACAGCGTAAGCAGCCGCTTCTTTATGAAGAACTTGAAGTTCTCACTTTACGGAACCAATCTGCTTACTTTCTCAAAGATTAAAGCATCCGACCCAGAGTCACTCAATGCCGGGATTAATCAGTATCCGCTATTCACAACATTGGCACTGGGCTTTTCGGCAACATTTTAAACTCCATAATAAAAGAAAAGTATGAAGAACTTAATCTATATATGCACTCTGGCATTGGCGGTGACATTCTCTTCCTGTGAAGATTTTATGGACCCCAATCTGGATAATCACAAGAGTCCCGATCTGATACTGCAATCGCGCGACGATTTCATGGGGGAACTATATAAAGCGTATGCCACCCTGCCTACACGCATCAACTTTACCTACGAGGCAGCTACGGATAATGCAGTAGCTAACAACGGAAATCATGTCTCTTCACGGGCCGCCCGGGGAGGTATCTCGGGCATCAGCAACCCACTGGGCGAAATGTGGGAAGCCAACTACCGCGCTATTAACCGTATCAACTGGTATATCGACAAAATGGTACTTGACCCCTCGCAACCTATCCCTACACCGGTGAAATTCGACATCGACCCGAAAGTAAACCTGCAATTTTTCTATTTCACCCTGGGCGAAGCATACTTCCTACGGGCATGGTATGAGTTCGACTTGCTACAGAAATATGGCGGTGTGGCCGATGATGGCAAAGCCTACGGATTCCCCCTTTCTACCAAATACCTGACAGCCGAAGATCAGACCGACTTACCACGCAATACGTATCAGGAATGTGTAGACCGCATAGTAGCCGACTGCGACAGTGCTTATAAATACCTGCCGCTGAACTATTCCAAAGCCCAGGGACTTCTTTCTGACGGTATTGTAGATTATGCCGGACATGCCTCGGGCATTGCTGCTGCCGCTTTGAAAGCACGGGCCTATCTATATGCCGCCAGCGACGCCTATAATGTTGAGAAAGACATCACTAAATGGAAAAAGGCCGCCGAAACCGCTGCTTTTGCTATCAGTGCCGAAGGTTTCAAAGACCTGATGAAATACCCCGACTATTTCAGCAAAGATAAGTTGAACGATAAGAAGTATGACAACCCTGATATGTTATTCAGAGGACCGATCCAGAGAGAAAGCACTGCATATGAAACAGAAAACTTTCCCCCACGGGCCGGTTCGGGTGGAGGACTTTTCAACCCTACACAAAACCTGATAGATGCCTTCCCGATGAGCGACGGTTATCCAATTACCTCACCTTCAGTAGAGACTCCCTATAACTCACAGAATCAATTCGCCAACCGGGACAGCCGTCTCGACCAGTTCATTTTACGCACCGGTGAGGATTTTGGCGGGATAACGGTCAACACAGTCGTAGGAGGCCAGGATGCTTTCGGATCGGATGTAAACGCTACCCGCACAGGTTATTACCTGCAAAAATGGTTAAACGGAAGCGTACGCCTTGCAGCCCCTGTAACCAGAACCACCTTTGCATCGGTATTGCTGGGTAAAGCAGAACTCTACCTCAACTTTGCAGAAGCTGCCGTAAGGGCTACCGGCAATCCGGACGATAAGACTTACACTTATTCGGCCCGAGAAGTGCTGGCCAAGGTAAGAAACCGAGCACTAGGCAATGGAAACGACAAATACCTACCTACAATTACCAGACAGGAAGACTTCATACAACTGGTAATGAATGAGCGACGCATAGAACTCTGCTTCGAAAACCATCGCTTCTGGGATTTGCGACGTTGGGCTAAATCCGCCACCGACGTATCACAGCTCAACGTACCGGTATACGGTGTTTATTCGACCGACGTGCTCGAATCACGCCTCTTCCGGTCGCCCTACATGCCGTTACCTTATGGCGAATTACTGAAAACAAACAACCTCGTCAACAATAAAGGTTGGAACTAAGTACCCCTAAAAGACATGAATATGAAACATTTATTTATACTCGCAGCTATCGTATTATGCCTATCAGGCTGTAAATACAACGATGATTATCTCGCCCCCCGCCTGGACCAGACAATAGCTTACTTTGCTTCAGCCACCAGCTACAACCGTACGCTGATAGTAGGAGAAGGACTATACTTCAAAATAGGAGCAGCCATGGCCGGTGTCAAGGAGAACCCTAAAGACGAGTCCGTCTATATGTATATTTCCCGTGAACCGCTTGGTGGCGGAAAGGAACTCATGCCCAAGGATTACTACAACTCATCCGAACTGGGTGGAGTGATTGAAGCAACTATTCCCAAAGGAGAATTCCTGGGTTACTTCACTGTAAAAATGGACTCACTTAAATTCCTTAACGATCCGGAGTCACTATCCGGTCGGTATGCACTTCCTGTGAAGTTAGTTGATACCTCGCTCGAAAGCATCAACACAGAACTGGATTCCATACTTGTAACCGTAAAATACATGAGCGGAGTAGACGGGTATTACCTGTACGAATCCACTGTTAAGAAAGAGGTAGGCGGTAGCATCACGGATACAAAAACAGAAAAGTACCCCAACGAGTCGGACAACAGTGCTTGGCGACTGGAAACAAAAGCTCCCTTTACCGTGCAGGTATCTCCGGCAGTGAATTCCTCTGCTAATGGAGTAAAATTCAACCTTACCGTGAAAGGTAGTGCAGTGACTTACGAATCCATTGCAGGACAACCTGTGGTAGAGGCTGACGGCAGCAATACCTACGACTCAAAGACTAGAGATTTCGAACTGAATTTCAAATACAAGGATAACCAAAGCGAAGCGGTATACCACGTTTCGACCAAACTTATTTTCAGGAACCGAATGGTTGATAATTTCAATCAGACTCGGGAGTATTTAAGTTATTTCAATAAATAGGTATGGTTTAGTAAAACGGGTGCTCGTTTCGTGCAAGATCGATGAGAATGCATAAAGCGGGCACCTATTTTTTATAAAACGAACAAGAACCTTATACCTCTGTGCCTAAATATTATTTAATACCATGAATATAGTACTAAAAGCAACCACCTACCGTATACTCGCTATACTGGTCTTTTACTTTTTCGCCCCCTGTATCACATGGGCGCAGATACCTGCAGGCATCCCCCTGCTATCCGGTAAAATCGACGCCCTGAAATATTACTCCGAAGGAAAGCCATCCGCCACTGTGAAACAGGTAGCTGTTAAAGGACAACCATTTGCCAAAGCCCTGCAAATCAGTTCGCCAGGCGGTACAGGTTCCGACGGTCTGTACGGCAACATCAACAAAAATCTTCGCAAAGGTGATGTGCTCTGGATATCTTTCAGCACCCGTAGCCTGCAAAGCAAACGGGAAACAGGCGAGAGTTTTGTCGAACTTCGTGTAGACCAGCTTGTGAATGGTAAATACGTGTGGCCTCCTCATCTGGAAAGAGGTATTTCTTTTGGGGAAGAATGGACAAAAACAAGTATCCCATTCATCCTGACCAAAGATGTACAGCCAGAGGATGTAAGGATAGTCGTCAGATTTGATAGTTATCCCCAAAAATTTGAAATAAGTCCCATTACCTTGATCAACTGTGGGCAGAATGTTTCACTGAACGACCTCCCTAAAACCGTTGTAAAATATGACGGATCCGAACCGGATGCTCCCTGGCGGAAGGAAGCTGAAGAAAGAATTGAAAAGTATCGCAAAGGAGATCTGCAAATCCGTATCATGGACGATGCAGGAAAGCCAGTGAAAGGAGTAGAAGTAACGGCTAATCTAAAACGTATTGCCTATAACTGGGGAACTGCCGTTACCTCTGAAAGAATATTGGATACAGCGAATGTTGATATGAAAATGTACCGGGATACCCTGGCCCGATATTTCAATCAGGTTGTTTTCGAAAATGAAATGAAATGGAAGAACTGGGTGAATCAAAAGGAAGAGACCAAAGGATTATCCACTTTACGGGCATTACGCTGGCTACGGACAAAGAATTTAACGGCGCGCGGACATGTCATGGTATGGCCGTCATGGAAAAACTCACCCTCCTACCTCAAGGAATTTAAGCATGACAAAGAGGCCTTACGTTCTGCTATTACAGAAAGCATAAAAGAGCAGGCAAACGTCATGTACGGACAATTCGCCGAATGGGATGTTATCAATGAGGCAACATTGCACCATGATTTCATGGACATCCTGGGACGGGAAGAAATGAAAACCTGGTTTGACACAGCTCGCGCAAGTGCACCAGGTGTAAAGTTATTCCTGAATGATTACACCATGTTCCACAACGAAAAGGCCAGCAATAGCTTTTATGAAAATGCAAAGTTCCTCGTAGATTCAAAAGCCTCTATCGATGGGATTGGAGAACAGGCGCATATTGGCGGCACACCTCCCGGTATTCCTTTCGTGCTTAAACGTCTGGATAAGTTTGCTCAATTAGGCTTGCCTATCATCATCACGGAATTTGATATAAACAGCGACGACAACGATTTCAAAGCCAACTATCTCAAAGACTTTATAACTGCCGTATTCAGTCACCCCGCTACCACAGGATTACTGCAATGGGGGTTCTGGGAAGGAGCACATTGGTTCCCTTCTGCCGCCTTGTGGAATAAAGACTGGAGCATACGCCCGAATGGCAGAGTATATACCGACCTGATTACCCGTAAATGGCATACCTGCTTCGAGGGAACTACCCCCGACTCCGGGCAGTGCCTGATAAGAGGTTTTTGCGGTGAATATGATGTTACAGTACGCTATAAAGGTAAAACCTATACCCGCCAAACCATTTTAAAGAATGAGGGCAATACAGTTATCATACAGATCAAAAGCGATGAAAACAACTAAGGAATGAAGATAGGATGAAAGGAATCGTTTTTGACATACAGAGATTTGCACTGCATGATGGGCCGGGAGTACGGACGGTTGTCTTTTTGAAAGGATGTATTTTCCGTTGTGCCTGGTGTTGCAATCCCGAGTCACAGATAAAAGCCCCTCAACTCTCTTATAATGCGGATAAGTGTACTAATTGCAAGGAATGTATTCCCGTTTGCGATCAGAAAGTGTTCAGTTCGTTCTTCTGGAAACTGAACGTGGATTTCGACCGTTGTACGGCTTGTGGCAAATGTATCGAAGTCTGTAGTTCCCAAGCGCTAAAGATCTATGGGAAAGAGTGGGAAAGCTCGGATATAATGGCCGAGGTCATAAAAGATCTCCCCTACTACAAGAATTCATCCGGTGGGGTTACATTTTCGGGAGGAGATCCTTTGTTTCAGTTCGACTTTTTGGTAGATCTGCTTCAAAAAGCGAAAAAGGCCGGAATAAATACCTGTATCGAGTCGGAGGGCAATGGTACTGTTGTTCAATTTGAAAAACTGCTACCTCTGGTAGATCATTTCTACTACGATTACAAGATTACGGATCCTGCCGATCATCTGAAATACATAAAACAAGGGAATAAGACACTGATGGAAAATCTTCATTTCTTATGTACCCATGGAGCAGACATTATTTTACGTTGCATCATCGTGCCGGGTATTAATGACAATGCCGATCATTTTAAAGCCATTGCCACCCTAGGTAAGAAATATAAGTCGATACGAAGGATAGAGGTATTCGGCTATCACGACTTCGGTGCATTCAAATATAAACAACTGGGTATGCCTTACTCTCTGAAACATCTCCCGGCAACCAAACCGGAACAGGTGGATAAATGGATACATGAAATAAAAAGATATGGATATAACAACATCGTAAAAGGTTAAGATAAAATGGAAGCAAAGAATTACAACCGAAGAGATTTCTTGAAAGTCTTAGGGAAAGGAGTAGTGGTATCTATCGTTTTACCCTCTTTATGGGCAGAACATATCAATGCCAGCAGCTTTTTTGGTCATCAAATGAGAAACGGTTTTGATGACGACATTAACCAGTTAGTCACTCACCTAAACACATTTACAGCAAAACATAAGGAGTTTTATGCTACTCAACCCATGAGATGCGAAGTCGAATGTATGAAGGTGCAATATCCGCTTATGTTCTGTGAGATTGAAGAGAAGGATCTCTTTGTCGGCAGAGCCAAATATCAGGGCATAGCACTTTCTCCCCAAGCCTTCGAAGCTGGCGGGTATTGTGCAGATTTCCAAGCGCTGGAAAAAATAAAGAAAGACGAACGGTTGACGGCAAAGAATAAGAAGATAGTACAGTCACTCATTGATTACTGGAAAAAAGAAAACGGACAGGCCCAAACACGTGCCGCTTTCCCCCAACAGATGAATCAGATTCTCTATACGGATGGATGGAAAGAAGAACCTATTGCAGCAGCTCCCCTTTACCGCATGTCGGGAACACAGTGCGACTATGATAAATTGTGTCGCCTGGGAATAGACGGATTGCGCAAAGAAATAGAAACAAGCCGGAAAGCAGTGGGAGCAGCAGCCACCCAAGAACAGCTTGCTTTCTGGGATGCCTCGGAACAATCTTTAGACCTATTTGCGGAAGTAGCCCTGTGGTATGCCGATAAAGCTGCCATAGCACAAAAAACAGCTTCCGGAAACAGAAAAAAGCAACTGATACAATTAGAAGAAACGCTACGAAAAATTACTACCCGAAAGCCGGAATCACTCCACGAGGGCATACAGCTTGTCTTCCTTTGGGCAGTTCTTAGCGGGAGCATCAATTACGGTCGGATGGATGAGTATCTGGGAGACCTTTACGTGAAAGAGATCGATGAAAAAAGAATGACCGAGGAAGATGCCATCGAGATGCTCTCCAGCCTATGGTTAATGATCGACAGCCGAGGTACAACGTGGGATGCCCGTGTGATTGTAGGAGGAAAAGGACGTCGTAACGAGTCAAATGCCAATCGGTTTGCCCTGACAGCTATGGAGACCACCAAACGAGTAAGAGGCATCACCCCACAGTTTACATTGCGCTTCTATAAAGGGCAGGACCCTATTCTTTACCAAACAGCACTGGATGTTATCGGAACAGGCAATCCTTACCCCATGCTCTATAATGACGATGTGAATATCCCTGCGGTGATGAATGCCTTTAAAGTGCCCTATGAGGAAGCGATAAACTATCTTCCTTTCGGATGTGGAGAATATATATTGTATCATCGCAGCGTAGGTACGCCCAGCGGTGTGATAAATCTTGCACAGGTATTGAATATAACCTTGCATAAAGGGTTGAATTCTGTCTCTAAGAGACAGGAAGGCATTGCACCGGAGGAATATACGGAATTCAGCACTTTCGAAGAACTATTATCCTGCTACAAGAAGAATGTGGAGCACTATGTCACCCAACTGGCTTTCCATGAGAAACTGGAATACGATGTTATCGGTGGACAGGCACCTTTCTGTTATTTAAGCCTGCTTTTCGATGATTGCATAAAGAGAGGGAAACCTATCTTTACCGGTGGAATACACCATTTGGGAGGTACCCTGGAAGCATACGGAAATACCAATACGGCTGATAGCCTGACAGCTATTAAAAAGCTGGTTTATGAGGATAAAAAAATGAGCTTGCAACAACTGGTGAAAATATTGGATGCCGATTTTGAAGGGTTCGACCGGGAAAGAAGAATGATGCTCAATGCCCCTAAATACGGAAATGACGATGATTATGCAGATAAGATCAGGGTGGAAATAGATGCACATCTTTGCAACTATACCCGCAACATGGGCCCCAAAGCGGGACTTGACTCCTATCTTATCGTTATCATCAATAACAATGCAAACGTAACAATGGGTGAAAACACACCGGCGACAGCCGATGGAAGAAAAGCCTTTACCTTCCTGGCAAATGCAAACGCCGCTACCGGAGGAGCCGACAAGAATGGTATCACGGCCTATCTGAACTCGATTGTTAAGCCTGATGTAACCATCCATGCAGGGGCTGTGCAAAACATGGCATTCTCAAAGGAGACTTTCAACAAGTATCGTCCTAAAACCGAAGCGCTACTCGCTACTTATTTTGAAAAGGGAGGTGCACAAGCGATGATTAATTGTCTGGGCAGAGGTGACTTGGAGGCAGCAATGAAGAATCCGGAGAACTATCAGAACCTGATTGTTCGGGTGGGAGGTTTTTCGGCCAGATTTGTCGAACTCCCCATAAGCACACAAAGAGAAATTTTAAGCCGGACATTATATTGACTACAATAACCAAACAAAAAGCATTCGCTTCGCTCGGCATCTGTATAGCTATCCTTATATGGAGCTATTCTTTTGTATGGTATAACGAGGCTTTCATGGCTTACAGTCCCTTGACAATTGTAACCATGAGAATCATAACAGTTGTCCTATTTATGGGGATCATCTATCTGATACAGCGACCTGCAATGCATTTCTGCAAGAAGGATTATAAGTACCTGGTGTTAATCTCTTTATTTGAGCCTTGTCTCTATTTTGTGGGTGAGAGTTATGCTTTGCAGGAGATGTCGGCGACAACCGTTTCACTCCTGCAGAATATATTCCCGTTTTTCCTGCCGGGCATCATCTTATTATCCAGAGTGGAGAAGATTAAACCTGTTATGATTGTCGGTTTTATCATCTCACTGGCAGGAGTTTATTTGCTATCGTATAGCAGGTTACCGGTGTGGGATGTCACACCGAAAGGAATGATATACCTATTGTTGTGTACAGGATCAATTTTGTGCTATCCCATTCTGATAAAAAAGTTGTCAGCCAGGTATCCTGTAAGGCATATCATGTTTGTCCAATATACAATAGGAGCTATATTTCTGCTGCCTGTGTGCTTACTTAACATCCGGCAGGACGAAGTCCTCTCATTGATGAGATTGGAACAAATCATTTCCATTATAAAATTATCGGTCTTCGCCTCCCTGATTGCCTGTCTGTTTTATCTGAATGCCATCAGACGATTGGGAGTATTAGTTACTGTTTTGTGGATGAATATCATTCCTTTAATCACATTCACAATAGAAAGTTGTAAGTTGAAATTAGGTCTGGACCTAATTTCATTTCTAGGAATAATAATGATTTTAATAGGCATTCTGTCAAATCAGAACCATGTTAATACGGAAATGAAGTGATAAAATGTCTTTTTATTAACATTCAAAATATGTATATATGAAACTATCGATTGTAAAATGTTTATTTGCTACGCTACTCATAGCGTGTACAATCTCCTTAAAAGCACAGATACCGGAAGGTATACCCTTGTTATCCGGTAAAGTCAATGCACTAAAGTATTCCTCCGAAAGCAAACCGTCCGCCACTGTGAAACAGGTAGCCATCAAAGGACAACCATTCGCCCAAGCCTTACAAATCAATTCGTCCGGTGGTGCAGGTTCCGGAGGACTGTATGGTAACCTCAACAAAAAACTTCGCAAAGGTGATGTACTGTGGATATCCTTCAGTGCCCGCAGCTTGCAAAGCAAACGGGAAACAGGCGAAAGTTTTATAGAACTCCGTGTCGAACAATTGGTTAATGGCAAATACGTATGGCCTCCGTACTTGGAAAGAGGTATTTCCTTTGGTAATGAGTGGACCGAAACCAGCATTCCTTTCGAACTCGAAAAAGACGTCGCTCCCGAAGATATCCGGGTAGTCATACGATTCGACCACTATCCGCAACAATTCGAACTCGGTCCCGTAACATTTATCAATTGCGGGCAGAATGTATCCCTTGCTGACCTTCCCCGCACCGTAGTGAGGTATGAAGGCGACCAGCCCGATGCCCCTTGGCGTGCGGAAGCTGAAGAAAGAATCGAAAAACATCGCAAGGGCGACCTCACCATCAAAGTAACTGATGCTGACGGAAAGCCCATCCCTGATGCTACAGTAACGGCCAACCTGGAACGTATCGCTTTTAACTGGGGCACAGCCACTAGTTCTGAAAGGCTGCTTGATACAAAAAGCGCTGACTCGCAAATCTACCGCGACACCCTATCACGCTACTTTAATCAGGCTGTATTCGAAAATGAGATGAAATGGAAGGTATGGTGTCACCAGTCCGAAGCCCAGAAAGGCTTTCGCACACTTGAAGCCTTGCGATGGCTGCGCAACCACAACTTCTCCGTTCGCGGGCATGTTATGGTATGGCCGTCATGGCAACATTCCCCTCAGTTTCTTCGGGAACTGGCCGACAATCCCGACTCGTTGCGACAAACCATTTACAACAATATAAAAGACCAGACAAACATAATGTATGGGCAATTCAACGAATGGGACGTCATCAACGAACCCTATGCCCACCACGATGTGATCGATATACTGGGAAAGCATGAAATGGTAGAATGGTTTAAACTGGCCCGTAAAGGAGAACCCCACGCTCGGTTGTTCCTGAACGACTACACCATGTTTCACAGTGAGGAAGCCAGCAACTCCTTCTTTGAAACAGCCCGTTACCTCGTCAACGAAGGTGCTCCTATCAACGGTATAGGCGAACAAGCCCATATTGGCGGAACCCCACCGGGTATTCCCCTTATACTGAAAAGGCTTGATAAATTCGCTACTCTCGGCCTGCCACTCATTATCACCGAATTCGACATCAACAGCAATGACGACGACTTCAAAGCTCGCTACCTGGGCGATTTCGTCACAGCCGTCTTTAGCCATCCTTCCACCACCGGCTTACTGCAATGGGGCTTTTGGGAAGGCCAGCATTGGTTTCCTGTAGCTGCGCTTTGGAATAAAGACTGGAGTATTCGTCCGCATGGCAAAGTCTTCACCGACCTGGTGACTAAGAAATGGCATACTAATTATACCGGAACCACTTCCAAGACAGGCGAATGCAAAGTGAGAGGATTCTGCGGAAAGTACCGGATTACAGTCACCTATCAAGGAAACACAGTTACCAAAGATGTACAGCTCGATACTAACGGTACTGCAATTACAATCATTCCATAATACTATTTACTTTATTTTAAACGATATATCTACCATGAAACATCTTTATCTTTCAATCCTGCTCCTACTGTCACTAGCCGCCTGCACCCCGCAGCCTCCACAATACGACTTCCAGGATCCAGACAAACCCATTGAAGCCCGTGTAGAGAACTTACTTTCCCTTCTCACACTCGAAGAAAAAGTAGGCCAAATGATGCATGAAGCTCCGGCTATCGACCGTCTTGGCATCCCGTCATATAACTGGTGGAATGAGTGCCTGCACGGTGTTGCCCGCTCCGGACAGGCCACCGTCTTCCCTCAAGCCATAGGCATGGCTGCCACTTTCGACAACGAACTGATATTCAACATCGCAACCGCCATATCCGACGAAGCCCGGGCGAAACACCATGACTTCAAAAAGCGTGGCTGGCACGATTACTATCAGGGACTTACTTACTGGACCCCCAACATCAACATCTTCCGCGACCCGCGTTGGGGCAGAGGAATGGAGACCTACGGCGAAGATCCTTTACTTACCGCCCGTATGGGAGTAGCCTTTATCAAAGGACTGCAAGGAGACGACCCCAATCACTTTAAACTCATCGCCACTCCCAAACATTACGTAGTACACAGCGGGCCCGAATATAACCGTCACTCCTTTGATGCTGTGGCAGATATGTACGACTTTTACATGACCTACCTGCCAGCTTTCGACAGAGCTATAAAAGAAGCCAATGCCCAATCGGTAATGTGCGCCTACAACCGTACAAACGGAGAAGTTTGCTGTGGAAGCGATGAACTGCTCAATATGATACTGCGACATGAACTGAAATTCAACGGATATATCGTATCCGATTGCGGAGCCATATCAAACTTCTATAACGAACACGAGCATCATGTTGTAAACACTCCCGCCGAAGCCGCCGCAAAAGCCGTACGGGCAGGAACAGATCTCAACTGCGGAGAAACTTACCATGCCCTGATTGATGCAGTTAAACAGGGATTGCTGAAAGACTGTGATATCGATGTATCTTTAGGCAGATTGCTAAAAGCACGATTCCAGCTGGGTATGTTCGACCCGGACGAGCGCGTGGCTTACTCCCGCATACCTCTGACCGTAGTTGAATGCAAAGAACACGTGGAGTTGGCCCGTGAAGCCGCCCGCAAATCAATGGTTTTACTCAAAAATGACAAATCGATCCTTCCTCTATCGAAAGAAAAAAAACGGATAGCAGTTATAGGTCCCAATGCTGACAATGTAGAAACACTGTATGCCAACTACAACGGATTCTCCAAGAATCCGGTTACCGCATTGCAAGGCATAAAGAACAAGCTACAAGATAGCGAAATCCTCTACGCCCAAGGTTGCAATCTAGCCAATGGACTTCCTTATCTGACTCCCATACCTACCGATTATCTGTTCACCGATGCATCCTGCACCCAACACGGAGTAACCGGACACTACTTTGACAATGACACCTTAGCGGGCAATGCCGTACTAACCCGGAGAGACCCGAACATTGACTTTAACTGGTGGCATGAAGCTCCATTGAAAGAATTGGATCCACACAATTTCAGTGTACGCTGGACCGGCTATCTAAAAGCGCCTGCTACCGGAGACTACTATCTGGGCTATCACTCTGCTTACTTATCCATGTGGGTAGACAATCAGTTAATCGGTTCCACACATGATGTTCATCATCCAACAAAATCTTATAAAAAGCTTACTCTCGAAGCAGGCAAAGTATATGAATTGAAACTGGAATTAAAAAAACACCGGGGAATGGCATTTGAACGACTACTATGGCAACGACCGGATAACCATTTGCAAGAAGAAGCCATCGCCACAGCCACGCAATCGGATATGATCATTCTTTGCATGGGTTTATCCCCCTTGCTCGAAGGCGAAGAAATGAACGTTGATCTGGAAGGTTTTTACAAAGGAGACCGCACCACACTAGATTTACCAGCTCCACAGCTTGCCCTGATGAAAGAATTGAAGAAACTGAATAAACCAATGGTACTTGTACTGATGAATGGGAGTGCAGTATCCGTAAATTGGGAAAAAGAAAATATGAATGCCATACTGGAAGCTTGGTACCCCGGACAGGAAGGCGGAAATGCTATTGCAGACATTCTCTTTGGAGATTATACCCCCGGTGGAAAACTTCCGGTTACCTTCTATAAATCAGTGAATGATCTCCCGGATTTTGAAAACTATAGTATGAAAGGACATACGTACCGTTATTTTGAAAAGGAAACTTTATGGAACTTCGGTTATGGGCTGAGCTATACCACTTTCCAATACAATGACTTGACTCTGATGGATGCCACACCGGGACAAATGAAAGTAAAGGTTAACGTAAGCAATACAGGAAAGATGGATGGAGACGATGTTGTTCAAGTCTATGTCCGGAAAGTATCACCGCGAACAGAACATCACCCTCGTTATACGCTTGCCGGATTTAAACGGATATCCCTCAAAAAAGAAAAAAGGAAGGAAGTCGTCTTAGCCTTGGATGATATGGCGTTTATGGAACTGGACGATAACGGGCAGAAAGTCATAGGGAAAGGTAGCTATGAACTGTTTGTCGGGGCAGATAGTAAAGAGATTGTGAAATTTAAAATTGATTAGCTGTTTGAAACGCAACTATATACACAATCGTTGGTACGATAAAATATATAGTTGCGTATTCATGAATATATTCCATATCGAAATAAACAAAAGTAGTCAAATAAACGATAACTATAAGATAGAAACAACCAGTACCTAAATAATTCCAAAGTGTTTCAACGCCTTACAAAGCCCGTCATTCTCCACCGTATCAGTAACAAAATTGGCTGAAGCCTTGACTATCCCCGATGCATTTCCCATCGCCACTCCGATTCCGGCAGCTTTCAACATAGGAATATCATTACCACCATCACCGCAAGCCATTATTTCCGTCATTCCGATCCCATAATAATCAGCAAATACCGAAAGCCCGGTTGCCTTACTTATTCCTGCCACATTCACGTCAGCAAATAAAGGATGCCAGCGTGACAAGGAAAGATTAGGCAGAAACGGCATCACTTTTTGTTCCATCTCATCATCGATATAAAAACAAAGCTGACAGCACTCTTTCTTTTCAAACAGATCTTCAATGTCTACAACGGCCGGGATAGGGTGTTCCACGATTTTAGCAATCTGTTCGACAGTCGGAGTCAGACGATTGACAAACACACCTTCATCCAATTCAATAGCGACTGCAAAATCAAAGGCCTTTGCTATTTCCATGGCCTTCTTAAAATCATCTTTCGGAATAAGGTGCTTTCTTATCACAGTGCCATCCCGCAAAACACAGTCGGCTCCATTCAACGCGATAATTCCGTCATACGGAACATCAGCTATTTCATGAAGGCCGCCCGCCGCTCTACCGGTAGCAATGGTTATTCGAATTCCACCGTCATGAATCTTCCTAAGGGCATCAACAGAGGATGGCAACACTTTATGAGTTTCAAAACTTACCAATGTTCCATCCACATCGAGCATGATCGCTTTTATCATAACATTTATATCTTTATTCATTCTTCGACAAATCAAGGGAAGCAAATCGACTATCCTCGACAGATAATCAGAGCAGTCAATTAACCAGTGACAAAGTTACTGAAAAAATTCCCATAACAAATACAGACCTCCAACACATAAAATAAAAAAGGCAAAAGGATCTCGTTTCCTTTTGCCCTATACCTATTGATACCAACTGAAAATTGATAGTAAACGTTAGCGGAAGTCCTTCAACTCTTCCTGCAATTTCTGACGGGTAAAGAATATGCGGCTCTTTACAGTACCTAACGGAAGATTCAACTTTTCTGCAATCTCACGGTACTTGAATCCTGAAACGTGCATAGCAAACGGAACTCTGTATTCTTTCGGCAGAGCATTGACTACACGGCGCATTTCCTTTAAATCGTAAGCTCTTTCCGTACTTTCAAAACCTGAATCCTGCGGCAGGTTTAGGTGATAGAGGTTCTCAGTCTGATCGACAAATGTCTGGTCGCGCACTACTTTGCGGTAATTATTAATAAAGATGTTCCGCATTATCGTATACATCCATCCTTTGAAATTTGTGTCGGGAGTATATTTATCTTCGTTATCCAATGCTTTTAATGAGGTTTCCTGCAACAAATCGTTTGCTTCTTCACGATCGGTCGTCAGTTTATATGCAAAACGGAGTAATTCATCCTGTACTCCTATCAGATCTTTCTTGAAGCTTAAACTTTTCATATACGTTATTTTTTTAATTGTGAGTATTCGTTATCATTATTTTGATGCTGCAAGTTTACGGGTTTTCAACAAATGTGACAGGTGAAGAACAGACATTGTTTAGGGGAAAATCTATCGGCTGATAGAATTTAGGTCATTTCTGATAGTATTCAGGTGGTTTTGAGACTGTCTTTATAGCGAAAATCCCATTTTGAAGCCACACCTGACTCAAAATGGGATAACACAAACAAAACAAACAATATTAGCGATTTTCACAAACAGCTGTCTTTTTCATCTTTAAAAATTCATAAGACTTAATTTAGAATCTGTTGCTAGAACATTCTAATTGTGGGAGCAAAAGTATTATTTTCCGGCAAAAAGAAACGTAGGATTTAAGAATAGTTATAAAGAATAATTGTTTTATGTATAAAAAATTGTGTCTGACTATTAAGAATTGTATTTGATATTTGCCATCAAAAGAGACATAAATGCTTCATTTGATGATATTTTATAATATCAGAATTCCAAAGCGATGTAAATTCTCCTACTTCTTTTTTTCACTAAGAATTAATTTCTATATTTGGAGAATATACAACCAAATTCCGATTTATTATCTATGACTGATACCATCTCTTACCAATATGCAGCTCCTTCCGCCCTGCAACGGTCGGCCAATCAGGACGAACTGTTTCTTGCCAAATACAGCGAAATAGAAAAGAAAGAAGCACCTTGTTTCTTTTGGGGAAAGTTGACACAACCCTACATGACAGCACGCTGCCTCATCGCATTATCCAACGTTGTGCAATCCAGTTTCAATCTGACACCGGCACAGCTTGCCATGCTGAAAGACCCGATTGTAACCGCAGGAAATGACCGCCTGCGCTTTGAAGGATTTTCTAATTGTGCAGGTGTATATGCCAGGGTCGACATACTTCCTGATGGACACGACGGAGAATTTCCGGAAAACGGGACAACAAACGTAGATTTTAATCCCGGAATGATTTCCGCTTTAGGAGGAATAGGCAGACAGGAGAAGGTGGTAATGTCAGTCGGTCCCAAAGAAGTGGGACTTTATCATAAAGGGGAGAAAGTGATAGAACGGAAAGTACCTCTTCCCGTGAAATGGATAAAAGGACTGACCACGGTACAGATTTATCAATCCGTTGCAGAACAGCTCTACTCCTTCAATCGCATACAAACCTTGCAACTCTTCCAGACTCTTCCGAAAAGTAGCGTGAAATGCGACTATTATTTAGTGATGCGCGGTCAAAAACCCGCCTTTTCACCGGTGAAAAGCATGAATTCCGTCTGCATTGGAGGACTTCATCGCTTACGTCTGCTCGAACCCCTGCTTCCGTTTGCCGATGAGCTGAAAGTCTTTGCACACCCCACCATGCAATCCACCATTTGGCAACTTTATTTCGGTCCGGTACGCTTCAGCCTTTCTCTTTCCCGCGAATGTTGGAGAGGATTTTCCGGAGAAGGCGCCGCACTGGAATCCCTGCTCGAAGACGTCCCCGAAAGATGGATAGAGGCAATGGACAAATACAGTTATGCCAACCAACAGTTCAACCCCACTCTTTTTGCCATAGAGGAACATATTGACCTGGATAAGGTGGATTCCCTCTCGGCACGATTGGCAGCAATGGGATTATTGGGATTCGATCTGGATGAAAACAGTTTCTTCTACCGTCGTCTGCCCTTCAAGACCGAACGTATTTTAAGTCTCAATCCTCGAATGATAGCTGCAGAAAAACTATTGGAAGAAGAAAAAGTAGAAATCATATCGAATGACGAGAAACGGACAGAAGCACGTGTGGCAGGAAGCGGAGGCGTCAGGCATACGGTCATTCTCGACAGAGAAAGTGAGAAAGAGCGTTGCACTTGCACCTGGTTCAGCGGCAATCAGGGAGAACGGGGAGCTTGCAAACATATTCTGGCAGTAAAGAAACTAGTACAATGGAAGAATTAAAAAAAGAACTGGAGAAATTATCCAAAGCTTATGTGGATACTCCGGAGAACGAAGAGAAGATATTAATCCCTTTTGTCAAGAGATTACTGGAGTTACCAATGAAAGAAAGGCGGAAACTGCTGCCGGTTATCCGGGATTTACAATGGATAAAAAGCAAGTTTGCAGGTTTCAGCAGTGAGACAACCTGCAGTGCGGCACGGGCACATTTTCTATCCGCTGTCCAGTTTGTCTGCGCCAACAAACGGGAAATGGATATGGCCTATCATATGAAGTTTGATACGCTTTGCAAACTGCTCCCGCTTTACTACCCCACCTGGCTGACAGATTTCATCAACGATGACAAAACTTGGTTTAATTTCGATCTCAATTACGAACAGCTGACGCAGCTCATGGATATGGGATACCTCAAAGAAATCGCTCCAAGCCGCATTGCACAGGTACTCCCCTGGATTACCCGTATCAGAAATAAGAACCCCAAAGGAAATGATACGTTCAACAGTGAGTTATTGCTCAAACGGGATATCACACTGAAAGAGCACATCTGGACGATTTTCGAGTACGAATCGAGCATCAGCTATCAGGATGATTGTGCCAAAGAGGCTTATAAAAAAGGAGTTACCGCACGGGATGAAAGTATCAGTGCCGCTCTTTACCGCTTCTCTTTGGATGGCCATCTGGATAGAGAACGCCTATTAAAAGCCACACTCGCCACTTTTCACCGGAGCTTCAAAAAAGACATGGCAGGATGGTTTGCCGGATTCTTTGAAACTCTACAACCAACTACCGGAGAACTGTTATCCTTGCAAGAAGAGATGATGCAAATATTCGCCTCTTCTTATACAAAACCGGTGAATGTGATGTTGCAACAACTGAAAAGTATCGCATCCGAAGAGGGATTCCGTTATCAGGAATTCATCGAACGTGCAGCTCCCCTTTTCTTCTCCAGCCCCAAAAACTCGCTACTTACCATCCATACTATCTTTGAGAAGATCGTTGCACGGCATCCCAAAATGAGAGAAGTCTGCTGCATCACTCTCTGCCAACTGTTCCTGAAGAAGGACGAGAACCTACAAAAGAAAGCCGCCGACTTCATCATAAAATATGGAGACGCTTCTTCGTCCAGTCTCCAAGAGACATTACAATCCTATCAGCCGGAGATGTTTCAAAGCGTACAAGCAATACTCATATCTTTCAGAGTACAGTCTGCCGGAGTATCAAATGCGACAGACATGAATCTTGAAGAAATCATTCATACCGGAGGAAATATTACAGACGAAACCTCCTTTAACGAGGAGCCGTCTTCGGCAACCGTCCGCATTTGCAGGGAAGACAACCATATTCCCTTTCCTGCCAGCAAAGAAGATTTTCTGTTCCAACTTAGCCGCCTGTTCGATATGGAGGAAAGCTGGGAGATAGAAACAACAGTTGCCGCTATTATTGCCTTCCATCCTCAACTGAACAAAGAAGATTTCGACCGGATGGGACCTGTTTTCCAACGGGCAACCAATATCGTAGCCAACAGTTGGGAACCATACGAGGAGCTTCTGGCTACCTTCCTGTTGGAATATCAACGTCTATGGACACAGACGACAGACACCTCCCGCACAGGATTCTTGAGAAATATGTTCACCCGGCTGGAAGAAAGACTGAAAGGAAGAGATCAAAACAGGGGAGCTTATGACGAGCGTTCTTTCAAACGACTTGCCGACTGGAAACCCGGCTACAGCGACGCAACCTGTTTCACACCCGTCCAACAGTTATGGCTGAATGTAATCCGTCAACTAAAGGAGAATAATACATTGCCCTTACTTTCCACTCCTACCCATACTCCGGCATACATACAGGCCACCGAACTGATACGCCGCCTCGCCGCATATCAGGAAGCAGGCACAAAGCCCTGTCCATGGGATTTCCAACTAGCGATTGCCCGCTGTGCCATGGAAGGCAAAGAAGAAGCCGTCACCACCGCCCGGCAACTATTGCAAGATGAATACCTCCATCTCTGCCTGTTCTTGTTGGATGAGAACACACAACCCGAACCGCCCTACAACCATCCGACCGGCTGGGTAGCTGCCGGACTGGTAAAAGCACCGGAAACTGAATTCGAAGTATTCAAGTCCTTCGCCTGCTGCACGTTGCCACACAACTATCTGGCAGGAGACTATGGGTGGAACAAATTGAAACCAAAAGAGAAATCATACGAAACGGACAGGCGTCTGCTTGAACTCGATTCCTACAAATGGCACAAATACGTCGAATTCAACAGCCATCAGCTATGGCAGGAACATCTGATTATCAACAGTAAATATAATATAGACGACTCCCGCTACATGGAACCTCTGCTATGTTACTTCCCTAACCGGCCGGAACCGTTGATAGCCCAGATCATCACCTGCTACATGGCTTTCGGCACTCCGCAGGAAGACAGCAAACGCACCCTCACCTGTGCTTTGCGGATGCTCCTTTCTTTCCACTGCCCGCTTCGGGAGATGAGCCTGCTCTTATTAGGCGGTTCACTACTTTTCGTAGACAAGACAGTCCGTTCCTATGCAGCGGAATTATGGGTAGAGGGACTTGCCGCAAGAAGAATAAACAACCGCCGGGTAGGAGAAATCCTGGCTCGCCTCATCACGATGGAGCTTGCTCCGCTAAAGCGCTTCACCACCCAGGTATACGAAAGCATGTACAAACGAAGTACTTTCCACAACCGTCAATTGGAAGAGCTACTCACAGTCTTTATCAGCGGATTGCCTGACAAACCCGTCACCGGACTCAAACAGCTGCTCGAACTCTATCTGGAACTACTGACTATCAACCATAGCAAAGTTACAGACGAACAACTCTTACAACATCTGCAAGAATGGGCAACGAACAGCAACCTGAAGAAGGTGGCAACTTCACTCAGCAATCTATAATGGATTGAAAAGACTTAATCCCTTACTTTATGCCACAGTATTAGTACAATTGTGACAGTAAGATGGTACTACCCGATCACTTAAACAACCAGAATTTAAAGGCAGCTTATTGGAGCTAAAGCCTAAAAGAAGTATCTTTGGCACACTAAATACAAAAGGCTGAATGATCATTCTGAAGTATAGTTTACCCATCCTCTGTCTGCTACTGACAGGATGCTCTTTCCTTTCGAGTCATAAAGAAGAAAAGGAAAGCATCCCCCTCGTAGAATACGAACATACGCCGGAGAATATACAACCGTGCGAAGAATGTTCCACCGTCTCGCCACCGGAGCGAAGCGAAATGGCTCTCTACATGGACTCATTAGGACTCATCAATATAGCTGATCTGGACAGCAGCCTCGTCGTAAAACTAATGTATACACAGGCTGATAATTTCACGGGTGAAGTGCTTTACGACAACTTAACGGAAGCCTACCTGCATCCGGATGCGGCATACGCTCTGATAGAAGCACAAAAAGTATTGAAGAGACTACACCCGTCTTACAGTCTTATCATTTACGATGCGGCACGTCCAATGTCAGTACAGAAAAAGATGTGGAACGTAGTGAAAGGAACGTCCAAATATAAATATGTCTCCAACCCCAACCGTGGAGGCGGATTACACAACTACGGACTGGCAGTAGACATCAGTATCCAAAACTCTCTGGGACAGCCCCTGCCTATGGGAACCAAAGTAGACCATTTAGGCGTGGAAGCACACATCACAGACGAGATCGGATTGGTACATAATGGAAAAATAAGTGAAACGGAGCGTCAGAACCGGTTACTGCTACGAAAGGTGATGAAAGAGGCCGGATTCCGTGCATTACCCAGCGAATGGTGGCATTTCAATTTTTGCAGCCGGGACGTAGCCAAACAGAAGTATAAGTTAATACCATAACCGACATTCAACAACCCCATAATCAGAGCTCGACGATTCATTGTAATATCCTATAACACAATAACACCATGATGCAAATCTCCCCTGAAACCCAACTTTTTATTCGCGAACATTCATCGGACGATGTACGTGCACTGGCTTTACAAGCTAAAAAGTACCCGGATATAGATATGCCGACTGCCATCACCCAAATTGCAGGAAGGAAGGTAGCGGCTGAAAAGATTCCCTCATGGTGGGAGATGGAAAAGATATGGTATCCGAAACATCTGTCGCTGGAACAATGCTCTTCAGAAATCACCGCCCGCTACAAAGCACGTCTTTTGCAGGGAGATTCTCTGACCGACCTCACCGGCGGATTCGGCATTGACTGTTCTTTTCTTGCCACCGGATTCAAGTCCGCCACTTACGTAGAACGTCAGGAGGAGCTCTGCGAAATAGCGGCACATAACTTTCCCGTACTGAATCTAAACCATATCAACATAAGAAACGAAGACGGAGTAGCCTACCTGCAAGCAATGTCCCCCGTAGACTGCCTCTTCCTCGACCCCGCGCGCCGCAATGAGCACGGCGGAAAAACGGTTGCCATCTCCGACTGCGAACCGAATGTAGCCGAACTTGAAGAGCTTTTACTTCATAAAGCCAACCGGGTAATGATCAAACTTTCCCCCATGCTCGATCTTTCGTTGGCACTGAAAGAGCTGAAACATACACAAGAAGTTCACATTCTGTCCGTCAACAACGAATGTAAGGAATTACTAATCTTACTCGGACAAACATCACCGTCAGAAATCTCCATTCATTGTGTGAACCTCTCCACGAAAGGGGCTCAAGAAGAACAACACTTTGTATTCACCCGCGAACAGGAGCAATGCAGCGAGTGTACGTATACGGATTCTTTAGGAACCTATCTTTACGAACCGAACACCTCCCTTCTGAAAGCCGGTGCTTTCCGCAGCATTGCCGCAGCCTACCCCGTCCGCAAATTGCATCCCAACAGCCATCTTTATACTTCCGGCACTTTCATTGAAAACTTCCCCGGAAGAATATTCCGTATTGTCAACCAGTGCAGTTTCAATAAAAAAGAAGTAAAGGAGAATCTGGCAGACCTGAAAAAAGCAAATGTGACTGTCCGTAACTTCCCCGCCACAGTAGCCGAACTCCGCAAACGAATCCATTTGGCTGAAGGAGGAGATACCTACTTATTTGCCAGTACATTAAACAATGGGCAAAAAGTTCTGATTCGCTGTGAGAAAGTCTGAACTATTTTCTATTTTTGCAAAAAAGGTGCGACAAGAAGTCGTACAAGTAATTGTTCAGCATAATGTCTGAACCTGTTGT
>ENA-UOJR01000238-UOJR01000238.1-human-gut-metagenome-genome-assembly--contig:-C115P-NODE-238-length-84881-cov-23.926284_pt1 | contig 84881 bp, 80 predicted proteins | sample MGYA00242354_ERZ723901 | MGnify/ENA metagenome assembly ERZ723901
TATCCCCGTTGATAGGGAATATATGCACTGGGGCCATCTCCTAAGGGGAAGGCCGCAGGTTCGACTCCTGTCTGGGACATATTGCAAAACCGCGAAGGACTTTTCTTTTAACGGGAAAGTCCTCCGCGGTTTATTTTATCCTCCCTGCGCAGTTTTCCACTTTTGACCCCTGTGCAGTTCAAAACCATAGTCATCCGGGTACGACAAAGGCGGCTTCGATCTCTCGAAGCCGCCTTATCAACTGTGGAAGTGGAAACTCATTGGGTGAACTCAGTTTTCCAGCCAACCGTAATCAAATTCTGTAAAGTCGTGGATGTAGTGGTCTGCTCCCAGTGCCAGCAGCTCGGACCCGTCTGCCGTCTCTCCGACGCCCACGATCCGGCCTGCGCCGTTTCGTTTTGCCAGAGCGATGGCGGTGACGCTGTCCTCAATGACCAAGCACTCAGAGAACGGAACACCCAGCCTCCGCGCAGCTTCCAGATGCATCTCGCCTTTGTCGGCATAGCTTCCGTCGTCGTACACGACGTCCTGTTGTTTCAACCAGTGACCGATTGGAAACGAGTCAAAGTAGAAATCAACATTTGCTTTTATGGAAGCACTCGCCAGCGCGAACGGGATGCCGCGCTTCTGTAAGCCTTGCAGCAGCTCTTCAGCACCTGCTACGAGGTGTAAACTGGCAGGATCGTTCCTGCATGCCTCCCGGTACAGCGCCTCTTTCTTTTCTGAATACTGCTGGCGCTCCGCAGGGGTGAGCCACGGGGCCATGTTCTTCAGGATGACATCATTGCAGGGACCGCAAATCTTCGTCGATGCAAGAGGGCTTTTATCTTCGGGATGCAGTTCATGATAGATCTTTGACCACGCCTCCATGTGGAAGCGGGTATCAAAGAACATCGTCCCATTAAAATCAAGAAGTACCGCGTGCATTGTGATTCCGGCTTATGTCTTAAGCAAAGATGCCGAAGAATGCGCCGACCAGACCGATGACCAGCAGCAGAGCGATGCAGGTAACGGGCTTCCAGTTCTTCTTCTTCATCAGGAAGAACAGGCCGAGGGTCAGAGCCAGAGGGATCAGCTTGGGCAGGACGCCATCCAGAATGCTCTGGATAACGATGGGGCTGTCGCCGTTCTCGATGACGGTAGCAACGGTGGTGCCGCCGTAGTTGGAAGTCAGAGCACCGACGATGAAGACGCCCAGCATGGAAGCTGCACGGGTGAACTCCTTAGCGTTGGCAGTCAGGATGTCGATAGCCTTGGTGCCCAGGTTGTAAGACCAGTACATCAGGAAGAAGCGGCATGCGAACTGCACGATGTTAAAGATCAGCAGGAACAGGATGGGGCCAGCCAGCGAACCGTTGATGGCCATGTTCGAGGTGATACCTGCGGTGATAGGAACCAGAGTGAACCAGAAGATTGCGTCGCCGATACCGCCCAGAGGACCCATAGCGGCAACACGCACGGCACGAATGGTTTCGATGTCAGCCTTCTGCTGCTCCAGAGAGAGGATGATGCCCATGACGAAGGTGACCAGGAACGGGTGAGTGTTGAAGAACTCCAGGTTGTGCTCCATGGAGAGCTCCAGGTCTTCCTTGTTGTCTGCGTGGATCTTCTCCAGACCGGGCAGGATGCAGTACAGCCAGCCGGCGGCCTGCATACGCTCGTAGTTGAAGGATGCCTGCAGGTTCAGGGAACGAAGCACCATCTTGTTCAGCGTAGCCTTATCCAAAGGCTGCGCGGGAGTCAGATTGTTGTAATGAGTTGCATTAGATGCCATCTTCGTCGTCGCCTCCATTCGCAGCAAAACCAGAACCAGCAGCCTGCTTGATAGCAACGCGAGTCTGGTAGTCATACAGAGCGATCGCAACACCAACGAATGCGATCAGCAGCAGAGCAGAACCGGACAGCTCGGGGATGTAGCCGATGATGGTTGCCAGAGCGAAACCAGCAAAGTAGATGCCCCAGAACTCGTTGGAGAGCATGATGCGCAGCAGGGTTGCGAAACCGACGAAGCGCATCATACCGCCAGCAGCGCCCAGACCAGCCATGATCCATGCATACTTGGCGGCCAGGTTGCTCAGGGTAGTACCCATTGCAGAGCCGCCCAGCATACCGAGGGTGCAGACGATGGCGAACAGCAGGCCCAGAAGAGCCATTGCCAGATAGTTCAGACGGACAATGCCCTTAGTGTCGCCCTTTGCTGCCAGCTGGTCAGCCTTGGACATCATGGGGGACATGAGGGTGAACAGGAAGGTAACCATGTACTGGCCGATCAGAGCGAAGGGAACTGCCAGACCGACAGCAGCGGTGGTATCCAGATGAGAAGAGATCGCAAACACGGTAGCCATGACGCCGCCGATGACTGCGTTTGGCGGCTGAGCGCCGCCGACAGGCATGTTACCGATGGTCATCAGCTGGTAAGTACCGCCAACGATCAGACCGGTGGGAAGATCGCCCAAGATCGCACCGATGACAGCACCGGAAACGATAGGCTGGTACAGGGATTCCAGGAAATCAAACTGGTCGATGGCGACGATGAACACCCACACAAAGACCAGAATGATCTGAAGTGCACTAAAGCCCATAATAAATACTCCTTTTCAAGTATTTTCGAAAGCACCCGGAAAGCTTACTTGAACAGCTTTTCGATGTTTTCAGCGTGTTCGGTAGGAACGCGGCGGATCTCCAGTTCCACACCAAGCTCCTGCAGCCGCTTGAACGCAGCCACATCGGCGTCGTCAACTGCGACAGAACCTGCCACCTGGCGCTTGCCTTCTGCCATGTGCATGTTGCCGATGTTGACTTTCTTGATGGGAACGCCACCCTCCACCAGCTTCACGACATCCTGCGGGTTCTCGCAGACGATGAAGATCAGCTGCTTGGCGCTGGCCTTGTGGATGGTATCGATCGTCTTCTGGATGGTCCAGTAACGCATTGCAGCGTAGGCAGGAGCAGCCATATTCATCAGACCCTGACGCAGGCTGTTGCCAGCCACCTCGTCGTTGGCCACCAGAATAAGGTTTGCACCAATGGCGCCACACCACTGCGTTGCGACCTGACCGTGAACAAGACGGTTGTCGATCCGCGTAAGAACAATGTTCGGCATTCTCAAATTCCTCCTTGAGTTTTTTGTCTGAGTTTCCAATTCAGAGTAACTACATTATAGGCTATATTTGAACAAATGTCTTTATATTTTTTAACAAATTGTTTCGAAAAAACGGTTAAATTCGGTGAGTCTCATTACAATCTACCAAAAAAGTATAAATAAGACTAGTCAAAATGCCAAAAAAATGATATACTTTTTCAGTAAGGAGGGATTTGAATGCAACGCGAAACTTCCAACGACACTTTTCTGGACTACGGCTCGGTCTACCACCAGCCCATCGACCGCGAGCACCCGGAGCTCATCCACCAGACGATGGTTGCCATCACCCGCCGCTATGTCTCCCAGTTCTACTGCTTCAACTGCGATACCTATTTACAGGTAAAGAGCGGCATTGGCGTTCTGCTGGTCTCCCACACGGCGGAGGCTGCCGATGTGCAGGAGTTTGCGATGAACAGGCTCATCCACATCAAGCCAAATATCTACTTCGCCGTCGTCTCCACGACCCAGAAGCTCGAGTACGACCTTTACGCCGAGAGCAGCTACTTGCTGCATATCACAGACTTTCCTTCCCAGTACGAATTTCTGGCCGTCCTGCCCCGCATCGAGATACAGAAAATTCTGGGCTACTACTACCGCATCCGCACTGAGAACTACTGTTTCCATGGTGAGCGGCACGATTTCTTCGAGCTGACCTACGTGGACACCGGCGAGCTGGAGACCGAAGTGGACGGCACGCTCTACCACTTAAAAGAAAAAGACCTGATGATATACGGCCCGGGCCAGTTCCACACCCAGTACACCGACGAAGAGCACAGGGCCTCCTATATGACCATCCTCTTCGATATGCGCAACCTGACTCCCGTGGAGCGGGAGGTCTGGTATGACGCCCTCATCAACCGGGTGTTCCACTACGACCAGAAGATAAACACCTTATTAAAAACCTTCGTCCGGGAGAGCACCACCGGCATCCCCTATATGAACAGCCTGATGCTCTGCCTGCTGACCGAGACCATCATCCGGCTGCTCCAAGGCACCTATGCCTCCCCCATGGCCCCCGCCAGCAGCACGGCCCACCAGAGCGCCATGGACGAACTGTTCGACCGCATCATCGCCTATATCGACGACAACATCTACGACCCCCTCACCATCCCGGAGATCTGCGAGCACTTCTCGCTGTCCCGGTCCGCTCTGCAGCTGCTGTTCAAGAACTCGGTGGACCAGTCGCCCAAAAAGTATATCAACGACAAGAAGCTGGAGCGCAGCTGTCAGATGCTCCTCGAGAACCGCTATACCATCAGCGAAATTTCGCTGCGTCTGGGCTACAGCTCCATCCATTATTTCTCCAAGTCCTTCAACATGAAGTATCACATGTCCCCCAGCGAATTCGTCAAGCAGAACTGTCAGAGCAGCGTCTGATACCCATTATATATAAGGAAGGGCGTTCCTATGAATATCGGCATCCTCGGCACTGGCTCCATCGCCCGCACGATGGCGGCAGAGTTTGCAAAGGTCCCTGCGTTCCGCTGTGAGGCGGTCTGCTCCCGGCAGCAGGCCACCGGCGAGGCGCTGGCACAGCAGTTCGGCATCCCGAAGGTCTACACCGACTATGACGCCATGCTGGCCGACCCGGACATTGAGCTGGTCTATATCGCCACCCCCAACAGCCTGCACTATGCGCAGACTAAGGCGGCGCTTCTGGCCGGAAAGAACGTCCTCTGCGAGAAGCCCTTCGTCCCTACCGTGGCGGAGGCTGACGAGCTCATCGCACTGGCGAAAGAGAAGCACCTTTTCCTCTTCGAGGCCATCACCACGGCCCACCACCCCAACTATGCACTTGTAAAGCAGTACCTCAACGACATCGGCTCTCTCCGCATCGTCTCCTGTACCTTCTGCCAGTATTCCAGCCGGTACGATGCCCTGCTCTCCGGGCAGGTGCCGCCGGTATTTGACCCGGCCTGCTGCGGCGGCGCACTGATGGACCTGAACCTTTATAATGTACATTTTGTGGTGGGACTGTTTGGCGAACCCATGCTGGTGAACTACCATCCGAACCTCTACCGGAACGGCATCGACACCAGCGGCATCCTCCTGCTGGAATACCCCGACTTCATCTGCCAGTGTACCGGCGCAAAGGACTGCGCCGTGCCGGGCAGCGTCCAGCTCATCGGCGACGCGGGCCGCATCCTCATCGAACCGGGCAGCAGCAACTGCCAGAAGCTCCGCCTCGTCCGTCCCGGACAGGAAGATATTTGCAGCGAGTACAGCGAGTCGCCGTGGTTCTACGAGGTGGCGGAGATCGCCATGATCCTGGCCCTCAAGGACTATGATGCCTGCTACTCCGCACTGAAAAAGACCCGGCAGGTGGTCACCGTTCTGGAAGCCGCCCGGGAGGATGCGCAGCTGGGCTTCTGAGCTTTCAACCGCAAATGACAAACTCTTTGGCGTTTTTTGCTCTTGCCAAATTAGCCAAGACTATCTATAATAAAGATGAATCGTTAAACTCTTAACGCTTTTTGAAGAAGGTAAAGTTTTGGGAGGTTTTACTATGTCCTTAGTTACGACCAAAGATTTGATGCTCGACGCTCAGAAGAACCATTACGCCATCGGCGCGTTCAATGCCGAGAACATGGAGATGGTGCAGGCCATCATCGCCGCTGCTGAGGAGCTGCGCGCTCCTGTCATCGTCCAGACCACCCCGGGTACCCTGAAGTACGCTTCTCCGGCCATGTTCCACGCCATGGTGGCCGCAGCCGCTTCTGAGGCAAGTGTCCCCGTCGTGATGCACCTCGACCACGGCAGCAGCTATGAGCTGGCCATGCAGGCATTCCGTGCCGGCTACACCTCCGTCATGATCGACGGCTCTCACCATGTGTTTGAGGAGAACATCGAGATCACCAAGTCCGTTGTCCGCGCCTGCCACGCCGCCGGTATCCCGGTGGAGGCTGAGCTGGGCAAGGTCGGCGGCAAGGAAGACGACCTTGACGGCGGCAATGGCAACGGCTACACCGTCCCCTCCGAGGCTGCTGAGTTTGCAGAGCGCACCGGCGTCGATTCTCTGGCTGTCGCCATCGGCACTGCCCACGGCGTCTACAAGGGAACTCCCAAGCTGGATATGGAGCGCCTGAGCGAGATCCGCAAGGTCGTGTCTGTGCCTCTGGTGCTGCATGGCACCTCCGGCGTGCCGGATGACGCTGTCCGCGAGTGCGTCGCACGCGGTATGTGCAAGGTCAACTATGCCACCGACCTGCGCATTGCCTTCAGCAAGGGCCTGAAGGAATACCTCGCCAAGGACCCCGAGGTCTTCGACCCCAAGAAGTACAGCGCTGTCGGCCGCGAGTACGTCAAGGAATACGTCAAGAGCAAGATCCTGGTCTGCGGCAGCAACGGCAAGGCTTAATCACATAAAATCGCAGCGGGAGCGGATGTCCTTCGGGATGTCCGCTCCCGCTTTTTGCTGCACAAATGACAAGGCCCCCGCAGAATGCCGAACATTCTGCGGGGGCCTTGCCGTTATGAAAGAAAGGTAAAAGTAGCAAATATGGGGGAATGCCGCCTTATTTCAGCAGGCTCTGGACTGCGTAGCGGGAGATGGTGATGACGACCTTGGGGGCCACCTCCACGCGGAGGGTGTCCTCGTCGTCGATGCTGACCACCTTGCCGTAGACGCCGCCCGCGAACATGATGCGGGAGCCGACTTTCAGCTCCGTGTGTACCTCACCCAGCTCCTTGCGCTTGCTGCGCACGTTCTTGGCCGAGATGGCGTAGAGGATGAGGCCGATGATGCTCATGAGCACGGCCAGCGTGATGCAGGTCCAGATGATAACTTCCCAGTTGATCGTCATAAATCAGATCCCGTCGCTTTCTTCAGATTCGGTCTCGGCAGTGGCAGCCTCCAGCTCAAACCGAGCGATGCAGTCCCTGCCGGTTTCGATAAGCTCGTCTGCCAGCGAGCGGGGATCGTCCTCCATGTCCAGCATGGTCACGGCGGTGACGATCATGGGCAGGTTGGTGCCTGCGATGACTTCGATTTTCTGCTCCGGGCGTGCATACTTGCACTCCACAGCAGTCTTGAAGGGAGAGCCGCCGGGCAGGTCGGACAGCACCACAACGCCGTCGCAGCTCTTGAACTCGTCAAAAGCGGCGTTGAACTTCTCGGCCAGCTGCTCGGGAGTCATCCCCTCTTCAAAGTTGATGTAGCGGACATAATCATTTTCGCCCGCGATCATCTGCGCAGAGGTGTGGATACCGTCTGCAAAATGGCCGTGGCCGGTAACTACCAAACCGATCATACTCGTTGCCCTCCTGAATTTATGACGTTGTTTTGATTATTTCAGCGTGTAGGGGTACAGAGTGACGCCCTTGACCACGCGGTTCACCTCGCCGGTGGGGCAGGGGTTATCCGGGGTGATGCCCAGAGACAGGGACTTCATCAGAGCGATGGTCTGTGCGAACAGGATGAAGTCCAGACCCAGCAGGACGTTCTCCATGTCGGCGCCGACCTTGATCTGGACGGGATAGTCGGCCAGCTCCTCGATGCCCTCGCAGTCGTGGTTGTAGACGACGGCGATCTTGTTGCCCTTGCGCTGGTGTGCCATCTCCTTGACCAGATCCAGCTCGTAGCGGCGGCGGTACTCGTCATCGCTCAGGTAAGCGACGGTCAGGGTGTTGTTGTCGATGATGGACTTGGGGCCGTGGCGGAAGCCCAGCTCGGAGTCGTACATGGTGGCCACCTTGCCGGCGGTCAGCTCGAGGGTCTTCAGAGCAGACTCCTGAGCGACGCCCTTCAGGCCGATGTTGCCCAGATAGACGATGCGGTTGTAATCGAACTCGTCCACGATTTTCTGTGCCAGACCGAACTGGTCATCGAGGAAGTGCTGACCGGCGACGGCCAGCTTCTCCACCTCAGCGGTGATCTCGTCCAGCTTGTCGAGGTTGAAGGCCAGATAGGTAGCCAGATACATATTGCTGTAGCTGGAAGTCATGGCGAAGGACTGGTCGTGGGTCTCGGGGGTCAGGTTGATGGCGAAGCAGTTGTGACGGGTGTTTGCCAGCTTGGACAGAGTACCCTCGTGGTTGCAGGTCACAAACAGGTGATACAGGTTCTGGCAGACGACCTCAGCGGCCTCCACATTGCCCAGAGACTCGGGGGAGTTGCCCGAACGGCCAAAGTTCACCAGCAGGGTGGGCTTGGTGCGGGAGAGGAAGTTCTCGGGGGAAGGCACGAGGTCGGTAGAAGCGTAGGACTTGACCTTGAAGTCGTACTTGGGGTTCAGGGCCTGGAACAGGGAGTTGCCGACGAACTCGCTGGTGCCGGCACCGGTGAGGACGATGTCGAAATCATCCTGCTTGACGACCTGATCGATAAAAGCCTGAAGCTCATCCTTGCAGGCAGCGAGCTGTGCGCAGGTCTTGCGCCAGGTGGCAGGCTGCTGATAGATCTCATGGGCCGTAAAGGTGGAAGACGTCTCCTTCATCTTCTCATCGGTCAGATTAAAAATGCTCATCCTAAATCTACCTCCTAATGGACACGGTAAAACTTTTTTCTGATAATTCCATAGCAGAGCTGTTCCGCTCTCTTTTGTTTGTTATATCACAACCAAACCGCAGAAAACAAGGGGGTAACTGAAAGCCATAACTTTTTGGTTGAAAAAGACAAACCAGCCGCCGCGCATCGGCCTGTCAGGCCGTTTTCTCCATCATTTTTATGTCTTTTTGCCGAAACGAATAACAAATCGATTGAAAATTATAAATATTTTTCCGAAGCCGTGCGGTATAATGAAACTAAGCTATCGACCCCAGAAGGAGGGCATTTAAAATGGTAATACAAAGCAAAAAGGTCTGGCTGGCAGACCAGTTCGTCCCTGCTGCCATTGAGGTGAATGACGGCAGGATCACCGCCATCCTGCCCTATGGCACCAAGGATGTGGACGACGATTACGGTGACAAGCGCATCGTCCCCGGCTTTATGGACATCCACTGCCACGGCGCCTACGAGTTCGACACCAACGACGCCAACGAGGACGGCCTGCGCTACTGGGCAGAGCACATCGTCTCGGAGGGCGTCACCAGCTTCCTCGCCACCACCATCACCCAGAGCGTAGAGGTGCTGACCAACGCTGTCACCAACGTGGCCAATGTCATGGAGAGCGGCTACGACGGCGCAGAGATCCTGGGCATCCACTTCGAAGGCCCCTATCTCGACATGAAGTACAAGGGCGCACAGCCTGACCAGTACATCGTCAAACCCACCATCGAGCAGTTCGAGCACTACCAGAAAGCGGCCCGCGGCCACATCCGCTATGTCACGCTGGCAACGGAGCATGATGAGGACTTCGCCCTCACCCGCTATCTGACGGCCCACGGCGTAGTGGTCAGCATCGGCCACAGCGGCGCGACCTACGAGCAGGCTGTCATGGCCTACGCCAACGGTGCGCGCTCCATGACCCACGTTTATAACGGTATGTCGCCCTTCAACCACCGTGCAAACGGTCTGGTGGGCGCAGCTTACCGCATCCGCACCATGTACGGCGAGATCATCTGTGACGGCTGCCACTCCACCCCCGCTGCTCTGAACAACTACTTCATGAGCAAGGGTCCCGACTACGCCATCATGGTCTCCGACGCCCTGATGGCCAAGGGTACGCCCGTGGGCAGCAAGTACCTGTTCGGCGGCAACGAGATCATCATCTACCCCGACGGCAGCGCCCATCTGACGGCCACCGGCGGTCTGGCAGGCTCCACCCTGAACATCAACAAGGGCCTGCGCATCCTCGTGGAAGAGGCTCTGGTCCCCTTCAACTACGCTCTGAACTCCTGCACCATCAACCCGGCCAAGTGCCTGCATCTGGACGACCGCAAGGGTTCCATCCAGGTGGGCAAGGACGCCGACCTCGTGGTGCTGGAGGATAACTACGACGTCCTGCAGACCTACTGCATGGGCCAGCCCAAACTTTAATACACCCAAGCAGACACGAAGGAGATAGCAAACATGAAACACCCGCTTCAGGAAATGATGGACAAGCGCCGCCAGGGCATCCGCTGCGGCATTCCCTCTTATTGCAGCGCCAACGAGCTGGTCATTGAGATCGCGCTGCGCCGCGCCAAGGAGCGCAACATCCCCGTCCTGATCGAAGCCACCGCCAACCAGGTCAACCAGTTTGGCGGCTACACCGGCATGAAGCCCGCCGACTTCTACCAGATGGTCCTGAAAATGGCCAAGGACATCGACCTGCCCGAGAACATGATGATCCTGGCAGGCGACCACCTCGGCCCCCTGACCTGGCAGAAGCTGCCCGAGGCCGAGGCCATGAAGAACTCGGTCGAGCTGGTCTACCAGTACGCCCGCGCAGGCTTTACCAAGATCCACCTCGACACCAGCATGAAGGTGGCTGACGACGCTCCCGGCCTGCTCAAGACCGAGGTCATCGCACGCCGCGGCGCGCAGCTGTACAAGGCAGCTATGAAGGGCTACGAAGAGCTGAAGGCCGAGAAGCCCGATGCAATGCGTCCCGTCTTCGTCATCGGCAGCGAAGTACCCATCCCCGGCGGTGCTACCGAGGCTGAGGACACGCTGGCTGTCACCAGCCCCGATGCTTTCCGCGACACCGTTTCCACCTACCAGCGCGTCTGGACCGAAGAGGGCGTGGGCGACGGCATGAAGGATGTCATCGCTGTGGTCGTCCAGCCCGGCGTCGAGTTCGGCGACGAGCAGGTGTTCGACTATGACCCTGCCGCCGCTGTGGACCTCTGCGCAGCCCTGAAGGAGTTCCCGGACATCTGCTTCGAGGGCCACTCCACCGACTACCAGACCGCCACCGACCTGTACAACATGGTCACCGACGGCATCGCCATCCTCAAGGTCGGCCCGGCCCTGACCTACGGCCTGCGTGAGGCCCTGTTCTCCCTGAGCATGATGGAGAAGGAGCTTGTCCCTGAGGAAAAGCGCGCTAACTTCATCGAGACGCTGGACGCCGTCATGCTGGCCTCCCCTGCAAACTGGGAGAAGCACTATCACGGCGACGAGAAGCATCTGGCACAGTGCCGCAAGTACAGCTACTCCGACCGCGCCCGCTACTACATCGGCCAGCCCGAGGTGGTGGCCGCCATGAACAAGCTGTTCGACAATCTCCGCGAGTACCCCATCCCGATGAATATGCTCCACCAGTATATGCCCATCAGCTACGCAAAGATCCGCGAGGGCAAGCTGAAGCTCGACCCGCGCGAGCTGGCCATGGACGGCATCGTGCAGTTCATGCTGGATTACGAGAGCGCTGTCTGATTTTTTGAACGACCCGAATCCCCCTTTTATCCGACAAGGAGACTATGAGCCATGAAACAGTTCCAGTATACCATCAAAGATGAACTCGGCGTCCACGCACGCCCCGCCGGCCTGCTGGTCAAGCTGGCCAAGCAGTACACCAGCGCCATTACCATCGAGAAGAACGGCAAGACCTGCGATATGCGCAAGCTGATGGCCGTGATGGGCATGGGCATCCGTCAGGGCGAGACCATCACCGTCACTGCCGAGGGCGAAGACGAGGCAGCTGCCATTGAGGCTGTCGAGAAGTTCCTGACCGAGAACGTCTGAGCCTTATAGCAATACAAAAGGACCGCCGTGCAGCTGCACAGCGGCCCTTTTTATTTATAAGAGCTTGATAAAATACAGGATCGCCATCAGGACGATGGCACCGCCCGCCACAGCAAGGAAGCTGCGGTCTTTTTTGCCCGGCTCCGGCGCAGGGGCGGCAGGCTGCTGCCCTTTTTTCAGCGAACCGATGCCGTCGCCAAGCTTCTTGCGCTGCGGGTTATTGTTCCGGCGGTAGATGCGGTTCAGGGTCCCCATGTAGCGGCTGTAGTTCTCGGGTTTGGGCGGTTCCTGTGCCGTCTCCGGCTCTTTCTTTTCGTTTTCGTCCATGCGTTCCTCCGGGCCTTACAGCAGGCTCAGGGCCTCTTCATCGGCCACGAGGATGCAGTCGGGGTGCATCTGCAGGATGGAGCCCGGGCATTCGGGGGTGACGGGGCCGGAAACGACAGCCTTGACGGCCTTGGCCTTTGCCAGACCGTTGGCGACCACCAGCACCTTGCGGGCCTGCATGATGGTCTTGATGCCCATGGTGTAGGCCTGCTTCGGCACAAGGTCCTCGTTGCCGTCGAAGAAGCGCTTGTTGGCCTCGATGGTGGCGGGGGTCAGGTCCACACAGTGGGTCTCCAGCTCGAATGCCTCACCCGGCTCGTTGAAGCCAATGTGGCCGTTGGGGCCGAGGCCCAGCAGCTGCAGGTCGATGCCGCCCACGCTGTGGATGATGTCGTTGTACTTGGCGCAGGCGTCGGCCGCGTCGGGGTTGGTGCCGTCGGGCAGATGGATGGCCTCGGGGCGGATGTTCACATGGTCGAACAGGTTCTTGTGCATGAAGCTCCAATAGCTTTCGGGGTGCTCTTTGGGCAGGCCGCGGTACTCGTCGAGGTTGACGGTGGTCACTTCGGAGAAGTCGAGGTCGCCCTTGTTATACCACTCCACCAGCTGTGCGTAAGCGCCCACAGGGGTGCCTCCGGTCGCCAGACCCAGCACACAGTTCGGTTTCATGATGACCTGCGCGGAGATGATGTTTGCCGCCTTGCGGGACATATCCTTGTAGTCTTTTGCACGAATGATCTTCATTGGTAGAACCTCCTGATGCATTTTTGCTATCCTATCGTTTATTATATCACACTTTTTGCCAGTTTCCCTCATTTTATGTTGCAATTTTGTGTCATATTTTTATAATTTTCGGTTATTTATCAGAAAAGCAGGAGGTTTGTAAGGATGCCGAGGACGAAAATGTGGGCCGGATAGAACCAGTAGAACGCCCACTGCTCGAGTTTGGAGCTGCCGCCCCGCTCGCCGCTGTAGAACCAGACCAGCCCGAACGCCAGCGGTGCCACCGGCTCGAAGAGGGAGAAAACTGCGCCCGCGATGCACTGCGCTCTTTTGTCCTTCCGGGTCATGTAGAGGGCGAGGATGAGGGCCAGCCCCAGCACGTCGTAGTCACAATGGAGCAGCGCCGCCGCGAGGAAGCAGGCTGCCGCCCCGAGGATGCCTTTCAGCGCCGGCATCCCCTCCGGCGTCTGGTATGTATCCAGAGCCTTCATGGCCAGCAGCCCCAGCAGGAGGGTGAAATAGACATTCTGATGCCCCCAGTAGACGCCCGAGAAGAAGGCCCAGTCGAAGGGCCACTCGCTGATGAGGGCGAAGCCCAGCATCCGCAGGGCGTATTTTTTGAAATCGTGGGTGTGGAGGAAGCCCTCCACCAGCAGAAAGCAGTAGATGGGAAAGGCCAGCCGCCCCGCCAGCCGCAGAACGCCGTCCAGCTGAACATCCCCCGGCCAGAACGATCCCTGCTTGAACAGGCCGTTCTCGAGCAGGGACGCGCCGATGTGGTCCAGCAGCATCGACAGGCAGGCAATGCGTTTCAGAGCCGTGCCGCTGAGGGAAAAGCCCGGACGGGAAAGTGTGTTGTTTTGCATTTTGTCAGACCTCACATTTGAACTGTCCCCATTATATCGGTTTTGGGGAATCGTTTTCAACCATTTTCCCTTCCTGCGTGAAAAAAAGACCTCCCCGCACCATTCGATACAGAGAGGTCTTTTGTTGTTATCTTCTCACCACAGCCGGATGACCTTGATGACGCCCTCAGCCTTGTCACGGGCGATCTCCAGATGCTTCTGCAGGGCATCGGCGGCGGTGTTCCAGTCGCCCTTCAGGGCAGGCTCGAGAATTTCCAGATGCTCTTCGCAGGTCTGCTCCCGGTTGATCATGCTCACCTTGCCGGTCATGATGCGGAAACGGGTGTTCAGGCCGGTGATGCGGTCGTAGGCCGAGCGGAGATACTTGTTGGGCAGGGTGCTCATGAGCAGCTCGTGGAAGTCATCGTCGGCCTTGCAGAAGTCGTCGATGACGTCCGGCTCGTGCATCATCCGCACAAAGTGTTCCAGCTCCTCCCGGGGAATGTCCGCGCCGTAGGTGCGCAGCGCATAAGGCTCCACCAGCAGGCGCATCTCGAACATGCTGTGTACGTCCTCCTCGGTGATGCCCGACACCATCAGGCCCTTCTTGGGCAGGATGGTGATGAGTCCTTCCTGTTCCAGACGGCCCAGCGCATCCCGCATGGGGGTGCGGCTGATGTTGCCCATCTCGGCGCAGAGCTTCTGCTCGTTCAGGAACTCATTGGGGCGGTACTCACAGTTCAGGATCTTGGTTTTCAGGTACTGATACGCCTGTAATTTCAGGCTCAGCTTTACCTGTGCTTCCGTCTCTTTCATCTTCTTCTTCCTCTTCTCCAGTCTCTCTCCGGTCGGATGTTTCGTCTTCTGCTTGTATCCCTGAAACCATCCAACTATCATCTCGATTTTATTATCACACAACAGGATATTTTTTACAAGAGTTTCTGCTGAAGTTTGGCTTGATTTCCGTTTTGACCAAATATCTTAACTCATTTTTGCACATATTTCACAACCGTTTTTGTGCTTATTGCCAGCGTTTGGCTGTTGTTTTGCATCGAAGAATAAAATGTGGTACACTACAGACAGAAAGAAGGTATCAGCATCATGGCACGAAGCGACGGCTACAACACCAAGACCCGCCAGCTCATCCTGGATTATCTCATCCGCAACCGCCAGCACGCGGTCAGCGCGTCCAATATCCTCGAGCACCTCGAAGCCGAGGGCGCCAGCCCCAACCCCACCACCGTCTACCGCTATCTGGACAAGCTGGCCGGAGAGCAGCGGGTTATGAAATACGTCGCCGACAAGGGCGAAAAGGCCGTGTTCCAGTATGTGGACGAGGGCCGTCACTGCCGGGAGCACCTGCACCTCAAGTGCGTGCGGTGCGGGCGGATCTATCATCTGGACTGCCACTTCATGGACGAGGTGCGCGCCCACCTGATGGCAGAGCACGGCTTCACGCTGCAGTGCGAGGGCAGCGTTTTGTACGGTTTGTGCCGCAGCTGCGCTGCAAATGAGGCCGAAGACGGGCAGGCTGCACAAACCTGTAAAAATTGCTGCGCAGATGTTGACACGGACAAAAAGCAGTGATACAATTTCTGCATAAAAAGCGATGAACGGGAAAAGTAAGGCCCTGAGCGCCCTCTTCCAGAGAGTGCGGGCAGGTGTGAGCCGCGCAGATGGCCGGGCCTGAACGAACCCCCGTGAGCTTCCCCCTGAACCCCCGGATGCTGTGGCATTGCGGGCAGTAGGGGCAGACGTGCGCCGCTCGTTATCGCGGCAGTGCTTTCAACGGGGAGAGCGCACAAAGTGACTGGCACGCTGTGCCGGTAATTTAGGTGGCACCACGGATACGGCAGCATTCGTCCTAGCAAAAAGGACGTTTGCTGCCGTATTTTTTATTTGCTGCTCCCCCAAAAGCGAGGAAGGGAAAGCCTCGCGGATACACCGGAGCGGTCCAACACAAGAGGGGTAAGAAATATGTGCTGTGTGATAGGCTATACCGGGCATGATATGAGTGCCGACAAGTTCAAAGAATACCTGATGCGCACCGTCTCGCGCGGGCCGGACGACCAGCGTGTGGTGGAAGGGCCTTTCGGCCTGATGGGCTTCGGACGCCTCGCCATCATGGGCCTGACGCCGGAGGGGATGCAGCCCTTCTACCGCGGGGCCGACTGCGTGGTCTGCAACGGCGAACTCTATGGCTTCCGCTTCGAGAAAGAGATTTTGAAGCGCCGGGGCTACAAGTTCACCTCCGACTGCGACTGCGAGATTTTACTGCCGCTCTACTATGAGTACGGCCTCGATATGTTCCGCCACATGGACGCCGAATTCGCGCTCATCCTGTACGATTCCCGCAAAGACCGCCTCATCGCAGCCCGCGACCCCATCGGCATCCGTCCGCTGTTCTACGGCTACTCCAAGTCCAGCCACAAGATCGCATTTGCCTCTGAGATGCAGAACCTCATTGGCTGGTGCGATGACATCCGCCCCTTCCCCATCGGCAGCTACTACTGCGACGGCCGCTTTGTCCGCTACGAGGACATCGCCGACGTTCCCGCCCCCATGCAGGACGACATGGACACCATCCTGACCAACATCCGCGAAAAGCTCATTGCAGGCGTGGAGAAGCGTCTGGACGCTGACGCACCCGTGGGCTTCCTGCTGTCGGGTGGCCTCGACTCCTCGCTGGTCTGCTCCATCGCCGCCAAGAAGCTGGGCAAGCCCATCCGCACCTTTGCCATCGGCATGGACACCGACGCCATCGACCTGAAATATGCCCGCCAGACCGCTGAGTATCTGGGCAGCGAGCATCACGAGATCATCATCAACCGGGATATGGTCATCAGCAGCCTTGAAGAGGTCATCCGTCTGCTGGGTACCTGGGATATTACCACCATCCGCGCCAGCATGGGGATGTACCTGCTGTGCAAGGCTATCCACGAGCAGACCGATGTGCGCGTGCTGCTGACCGGCGAGATCTCCGACGAGCTGTTTGGCTACAAGTACACCGACTACGCCCCCACCGCAGATGCATTCCAGCAGGAAAGCCAGAAGCGCATCCGCGAGCTGTATATGTACGACGTCCTGCGCGCCGACCGCTGCATCTCCGCCAACAGCATCGAGGCCCGCGTGCCGTTCGGTGATCTGGACTTTGTGCGGTACGTCATGGCCATCGACCCCGAAAAGAAGCTGAACAGCTACGGCAAGGGCAAATACCTGCTGCGCAAGGCTTTCGAGGGCGACTGGCTGCCGCCGGAGATCCTGTGGCGCGAAAAGGCCGCCTTCTCCGACGCTGTAGGCCACAGCATGGTGGACGACATCAAGGAGTACGCCGAGAGCCTTTACACCGACGAGGAATTCCAGCTCCGCCGGGCAAACTACTCCGCCCACTGTATGCCGTTTACCAAGGAGAGCCTGTTCTACCGCGAGATCTTCGAGAAATACTACCACGACCAGAGCCGCACCATCGTGGACTTCTGGATGCCCAACAAAGCATGGCCGGGCTGCAACGTCAACGACCCCTCCGCCCGTGTGCTGGCAAACTACGGCGCTTCGGGCGTGTAAGCCTCTGAGACCCGCAGGTTATCTTGCGGAGTTCCACTTTTTGCTCGATATTACGTTCAGAATCGAACATCGCACGCTTTGCGGAGTTCGACTTTCGTGCGGAGTTGGAACACCGCAAATGACCCGAACACCGTAAACCTTGCGGAGTTCCAATTTAAGACGATATTACATCAAATATTTGGAACATCGCAAGATGTTTTACCACAGTAGCGCAGCTGTAAGAGCATAACAAAGCAGGCACGCATTTCCGGCTTTTCCGGGTGCGTGCCTGCTTTTATTTTGATATTGTTTTTCAGCTGCCGGAGACTGCCAGCGCCAGCGCACCCACGAGGACGGCGAAACCGCCAAGGACGCCGAGGGCGATCTTTACCTCATAGGCCTCGATCTGTTCCTGAATCGCCACCTGCGTGCCGCAGTAGACATTGCAGCAGGCGCTGTGGCCGTCCGGGGTGGTGGCGGTGATCAGGGCCTCCCCGTCCCCCACCGCCGTTACCAGACCAAAGGGGTCTACGGTGGCGGCGGCAGGGTTGCTGGTAGTCCAGGTGATGGGTACTGCGTCACCGTTCTCCACGGCTACGGAAGCTCTCAGGGCCGCCGTGCCGCCGATGTTCTCCAGATACAGCCGCTCCTTATTCAGGGTCACCCGGCCCACGTTGGACACCACCGTTACATCGCACCGCAGGGTGGTGGTGTAGGTGTTGGCCACGATGGTGGTCTTGCCCGGCTTCTGGGCCGTTACGAGGCCGTTGCGGTCCACCGTCGCCACAGCGGGGTTGGTGCTGTACCACTGGTACACCCAGTCGTCGGGGGCGGCGCTGGACAGATAGAGCTGATAGACCGGGTTCCGGTCATTGTACTCGATCTCCATATCCAGCCAGCTCTGGTTCAGGCGGCTCTCTGCCGCCGCGGTATTTTCTTCGTCCAGTATTGCCGTGGGTGCCGCCGCAGCTGCACTCAGAGGGCCGGCCGCAGCGCCGAAGAGCAGTGTCACTGCCAGAGCGGCAGCAAGATGGGCTAAATGTTTTTTCATCTGATGTTCCTCACAGTCTTGCGGGGCGCTGATCGGCGCGGCCCGCAGTCCACCAAAAATCTCTTGCGTTCCGGGACAGAGCGCCGCAGCTCGTTCCCGTTCTTACCTTTTATTATATCATCCCGCCGCTGCGTGAGCAAATAAAAGCTCTTGCGCAGTTTTTGTGCAGATGTTACAATAAGGGCAGCAAGTATTTCGGTCAACAACAGGAGGAACTCATCATGGTAAAGCACATCATTCTCTGGCAGCTCAAAGACGAATATTCCGACGCCGAAAAGGCAGACATCAAGGCCGGCATCAAAGCGGGCCTCGAGGGTCTGGCCGGTCAGATTCCCGGCCTCGTGGAGATCCACGTCAACATCAACGGTCTGCCCTCTTCCAACGCCGATTTGATGCTGGACACCACCTTTGAGTCTGCCGAGGCACTCAAGGGCTACTCCAAGCACCCGGCTCATGTGGCCGTCGCCGACAGCAAGGTGCGGCCCTACTATAAGAGCCGCGTCTGCCTGGATTACGAGGTTTAATTTTCAAGGTATCTTCCGCACCGGCAGGCTTTTTCTTTGTACAACCTCTCAGTCTGCTTCGCAGACAGCTCCCCTAGTAGGGGAGCCTCTGGCGAAGAGATAAAGCTTTACGGAATGCCAAAGCCTCCCCTCGGTAGGGGAGGTGGCATCGCGCAGCGATGACGGAGAGGTTTCCACATTATTATATTGACAAACCCACCGATTTTGCGTATATTAGATATAATAATGTAAATTGGCTGTGAAGAGAAGAGTACGCCTCGTCTGCGCCTGACAGAAAGCCCGAAGGATGGAACCGGGCAGGCCGCGCGGAGCGGAACATGGTCTCTGAGCTGCGCGGGCGAAGCGTTATGTCAGCCTGCGACGGGTGCGCCCGTTACTGCGCTCGCCGGAAGTTCCGGCGCAAGGCCGCGTCTGCAAGGGTGCGGCGAAACAAGGTGGTACCACGGAAGTTACACGCTCTCGTCCTTGTCCGGCACAGCCGGCAGGGCGGGGGCGTTTTTCGCTGTTAACGCCAAAAGAAAGGAAGAATCGTTTTCATGAGCGAGCACAAGACATTCTACATCACCACACCTATTTATTATCCCAGCGACAAGCTGCACATCGGCCACAGCTACACCACCGTGGCCTGCGACGCACTGGCACGCTTCAAGCGGATGCAGGGCTACGACGTCATGTTCCTGACCGGCACCGACGAGCACGGCCAGAAGATCCAGGACAAGGCCGCCGACGCAGGCGTGACCCCCAAGGAGTACGTGGATAAGATCGTCGCCACCGTCAAAGATCTGTGGAAGCTGATGGACATCAGCTACGACCGCTTCATCCGCACCACCGACGACTACCACATGGAGTCCTGCCAGAAGATCTTCACCAAGCTCTATGAGCAGGGCGACATCTACAAGGGCGAGTACACCGGCCACTACTGCAAGCCCTGCGAGAGCTTCTGGACCGACAGCCAGCTGGTGGACGGCAAATGCCCCGAGTGCGGCCGCGAGGTCTACGATGCCCACGAGGAAGCCTACTTCTTCAAGACCGGCAAGTACGCCGACCGTCTGCTCAAGCTCTACGAGGAGAACCCCCAGTTCATCCAGCCCGAGAGCCGCAAGAACGAGATGATCGCCTTCATCAAGCAGGGCCTGCAGGACACCTGTGTCTCCCGCACCTCCGTCAAGTGGGGCATCCCCGTGCCTTTCGACCCCAAGCACACCATGTACGTCTGGGTCGATGCTCTGAGCAACTATATCTCCGCTCTGGGCTACGGCAACGAGAAGTACGACGAGTACAGCAAATTCTGGCCTGCTGACCTGCACATGGTGGGCAAGGAGATCCTCCGCTTCCACACCATCCTGTGGCCCGCCATGCTGATGGCTCTGGATCTGCCTCTGCCCAAGCGGGTGTTCGGCCACGGCTGGCTGCTGATGAATGGCGGCAAGATGTCCAAGTCCGTGGGCAATGTCGTTGACCCCGTCATCCTCTGCAACCGCTATGGCGTGGACGCCATCCGCTACTTCCTGCTGCGTGAGATCCCCTTCGGCAACGACGGTACGTTCACCAACGAGGCCCTCATCAACCGCATCAACAGTGACCTTGCAAATGACCTTGGCAACCTGCTGAGCCGCACCGTCGCCATGTGTGAGAAGTACTTCGGCGGCACTGTCCACAAAGTGGCTGGCACCGAGGCCATCGACACCGAGCTGGAGACCATGACCAGCGAACTGCTGGGCAAGGTCACGGCAGACATGGACAACCTGACCATCCCGCAGGCTCTGATGGAGATCTTCGCCGTCATCCAGCGCGCCAACAAGTATATCGACGAGACCGCCCCCTGGGCTCTGGCCAAGGATGAGGCCAACAAGGAGCGCCTTGAGAGCGTGCTGTACCACCTGTGCGAGGCTCTGCGCGTGGCCGGCATCCTGCTGAACGCTTACCTGCCCTCCACCGCTCCCAAGATGATGGAGCAGCTGGGTCTGGACGCTTCCGCTATCGACGTGGAAAAGGCCGCTTACGGCACTCAGGAGAGCTACACCGTCCACAAGGGTGAGGCGCTGTTCCCCCGCATCGACGTGGCAAAGGAGATTGCCCACCTGAAGGAAGAGGACGAGAAGCGCAAGGCCGCTGCCGAGGCCGCTAAGAAGGCCAAGGAAGAGGCTGAGAAGAAGGCCGCTGCTCCCGCTGAGGAGAGCAATGTGGACTTCACCCACGAGGCAGAGATCTCCTATGACGACTTCTGCAAGGTGGAGCTGCGCGTGGCCGAGGTCCGCGCCTGCGAGAACCTGAAGGAGAGCAAAAAGCTGCTCCACCTGACCGTCTTTGACGGCGAGCGTGAGCGCTGCATCCTGTCCGGCATCGCCAAGTGGTTCAAGCCGGAAGACCTCATCGGCAAGAAGCTCGGCATCGTCTGCAATCTGGCACCCCGCCCGATGATGAAGGGCAAGTATGTCAGCGAGGGCATGATCTTCGCCGCTGACACTGCCGACGGCGGCTGCTCCATCCCCTTCTACAGCGACGACACCCCCGTGGGCGCGCGCATCCACTGAGCGATGGAGAACAACATGACTCTTTCCCGCGCCGAGAAGCTGGACAAAATTTTCGGCACACCGCTGTTTGCGGTGCTGCTGGCCATCTTCTGCAATGTGCTGTGGGGCTGTGCGTTCCCCTTCATCAAGATGGGCTACCGCCTCTTTGAGATTGATCCGTCCAACACCGCGTCCATCTTCTGCTTTGCCGGTGTAAGGTTCATGCTGGGCAGTCTGCTCGTCCTGCTGGGCAGCACCCTGCTCCAGAGCCGGATGCCCACCTTCCCGAAAGGGAAAGTCTTTGCCGAGTGCTGTGTACTGGGCCTGTGGCAGACCACGACCCAGTACGCCTTCTACTACATCGCCGTGGCGATGCTCACCGGTGCGTTCGGCGGCATCCTGAACAGCACCCAGAGCTTTCTGGGCGTCATCTTTGCCCACTTCATCTACGGCAATGCTGATCGGATGACCCCGGCAAAGACCCTGGGCTGCGCCGTCGGCTTTGCGGGCGTTCTCATCGGCACACTGGGCAACCACGGCGGCGGCAGCGGCTGGGGCGTCTTCTGTATGCTGTTCGCAACGGTGGTCTTCACCCTGTCCGGCCCGTGGAACAAGTCCGTCACCAAAAAGGCGGACAGCTTCGCGGTCTGCTTCCTGAACCTGTTCGTGGGCGGCGCAGCACTTTTCGTGCTGGGTACGGCTCTCGGTGGGCGTCTGGGCAGTGTGACGCCGCTTGGCATTCTGGTGCTGCTGTATCTGGCCTTCATCTGCGGCGCCGGCTATCTGCTCTGGGCCTTGCTGATGAAGAACAACCCCGTCAGCCGCATTGCCATCTTCGGCTTCGTGAACCCGGTGGTCAACGTGCTGCTGAGCGCTGTGCTCAACGGCGAACCGCTGTTCCGCTGGCAGTATCTGGCCGCACTGGTGTTCGTCTGCGTCGGCATCTGGCTGGTGAACAAAGCCCCCGCCAAGAAGGAGAAACAATGACCGGCCCGATTTTCGACACCCACGCCCACTACAGCTCCCGCGCCTTCGATGCTGACTGCTTCGCTCTGCTGGACAGCCTGCCCGAAAAGGGCGTGGTCGGCGTCTGCGAGCAGGCCACCCACTCGGGGGACGCGCCCCGGGTGCTGGAGCTGGCTCACCGCTATCCGTGGGTGTATGCCGCCATCGGCATCCATCCCGAGAGCCTGCTGGCCCCTGAGGACTGCGGCGAGGAAGGCCCTGCCCCCACTGTCTCGGTCTTTGGCGGCGACTGGGCCGCTGAGATGAAAGCCCTTGCCCCCTACTACGACGACCCGAAAGTGGTCGCTGTGGGCGAGTGCGGGCTGGACTACCACTGGCCCGTGCCGAAGGACGCACAGCTGGCGCTGTTTGAGGCGGAGATTCGCCTTGCGCTTGAGCTGGACAAGCCCATCATCGTCCACGACCGAAACGCCCACGCCGACGTCTACGCCCTGCTGAAAAAGTACCGTCCCAAGGGCATCGTCCACTGCTATTCCGGCAGTGCGGACGACGCCGTGTGGCTGGCCCGGCAGGGGCTGTATTTCGGCTTCGGCGGCGCCTGCACCTTCAAGGGTGCCAAACGGGCGGCAAAGGCCATTGCGGCTCTGCCTTTGGAGCAGATCGTCCTCGAGACGGACTGCCCCTACATGGCCCCGGAGCCGGTGCGCAGCATCCGCTGCGACAGCTCCCTCATCCGGTACGTCGGCGAGTATGTCGCCAGCGTCAAGGGCATCAGCCCGGAAGAAGTCTTCCGCCAGACGGCGCAGAACGCCCGGACTGTTTACCAACTGTAAGATTCAGGGCATTTTCCTGTTTCTGTATAAATTCGAAATCATATTTTTTCATAAGGAGATTCTATTATGAAAGCTCGTATCCCTTCTCACCGCGAATTCATCATCAACTTCCCCGACAGCGTTGACCAGGCAAAGGCCAACGAGGGCTGGGCAAAGCTGCAGCAGATCGTTGAGGACTACAAGAAGGCCCACAACGGCGCTTCCGTCTACGCTCCCACCTTCATCGAGGACTGCGAGCCTGCCGTCAAGAAGCTGCAGGAAGAGTACGGCTTCGAGTACACTGTCGAGTACGTGAAGTAATTTTTCCCGAGGATTCAACAAAATGAGAACAGCCGCCGCATGGAGCTTTCCGTGCGGCGGCTGTTTTTGCCCGGCGGGACGTATGGTGGCGGGCCTTACGAGTTGCGCTTGCCGATTTTTCTGCAACCCCTTGGCGGGACCTTGAAAAATCGGAGCGCTGCCCCAGCCTCGTCTCCCTGTTTCCGCCGCAGGCGGACGGGTTGCGGCACCCAGCATCCGCTGCGCCTTGCTTGCGTATCGCTGGCCGCGGCCCCAACAACTCCTCGCTGCTTCCGCCGCTGGCGGCGCTCGTCGTCGTTGCAGTCGGCTCCGCTGCTGTTCGAATCCACCCGCCTATGTGAGTCTGACATTTGCGCAAAAGAAAACCGCCAGTGTATCTCTACACCAGCGGTTTTTTCATGGGCGTGGGTGGATTACGCAAGCCGCGCATCTAAAAAGGCCCCGCAGGGGCCTTTTGCCGCCGGGACGTATAGCGGCGGCCGATGCTGTTCGAATCCACCCTTGCGACGCTTTACAAACTTCCAGATAAAACAGAAACTCCAGTGTCATTACAACACTGGAGTTCTTGGTGGGCGCGGGTGGATTCGAACCACCGAAGCTGAAAAGCAGCAGATTTACAGTCTGTCCCCATTGGCCACTCGGGAACACGCCCATATTCTTTTCGTATCCGTTGCCGGACGACTTGCTTAGTTTATCATAGGTTTCTGGATTTGTCAACCTCTTTTTTCATTTCTTTTTCTTTTATCGCAATTTTCAAAAATAGTTCCGGTCAAAACGGCATCTTTGCGATATGCAGTTTGCGGATGTTGCTTGTGCATTAAAAACGCAAACTGCTATAATGTATAAAAAGCCCGGGAGGCCGTGTCATCACAGCTTCCCGGGCTTTTCTTGTTTCAGATTCAGTTTTCCATGCAGGCACGGATGGCACTGAGCGTCACGTCATACTCCCGCTTTGCCTTATCCATGTCGGCTGCGGCCGCAGCGATATTGCCGCCCCGCAGCGCCTCGGTGATGGGATTCAGTGTGCCGCACAGCTGGGTAAACGACAGGCTCTGACAAACGCCCCGGAGGGTATGCGCCGCATTGAAGGCCGCCTGCACGTCGCCCTCGGTCATCGCCTGTTCCAACGCACGAAAGCTGGTGTCGTCGATAAACCTGCCCAGCAGGCGCTTTATCATTGCCTCATCGTAAAAACGGCTCAGGACATTGTTATAGTCTCCGCCCATCTGGCTGTAACATTCCTTAACTGTCATTATTTTCCTTTCCTTCAATCGCCCGAAAAAGCCATAGACACAAAAAAAGACTGCAACAGCCACCCCTTGCGGGGGAAACTATTGCAGCCGAACTACCTTCTGCTTGCAGGAAATAAAAGCAGAAAGCTCCTAGCTTTGCGTCCCTGACTCACATCAGGTTTGCCAACAACGATTCTGTTTTCAGAGTCCATTCCGGAAGCACAATGCTCCATTGAACTGACCTCTGTTTTTACAGTATAGCACCGACATTTTTTAATGTCAACTCGTTTCACGTTTTGTCAATACAATGATCGATATTTTCATGCACGCTTCACAAAAGCCCCGTCCGAAAAGTCATACTCATTCGTCAAATTTTGCAGAATTGTGAATTTTTTGTATTTTTCCGGTGGACAAGCATCCGGCGGGAGTGCTACAATAGTCTTTGTTCTTTCCCGGCCGCTTGCGGGCGGCGGGAGTTTCACACACAAACAGGAGGAACTTTCATGTTCGAAAAAATCTTTCACCTGAAAGAAAACCACACCGACGTCAAGACCGAGGTCATGGCAGGTATCACCACCTTCATGACGATGGCCTACATCCTTGCGGTCAACCCCAGCATCCTTTCCGCTTCCGGCATGGATGCAAATGCCGTCCTGATCGCCACCTCTCTGGCATCCTTCGTCGGCACTGCCCTGATGGCTCTGCTGGCCAACTACCCCTTCGCGCTGGCTCCCGGCATGGGCCTGAACGCCTACTTTGCCTATACCGTCGTCCTCACGATGGGCTACAGCTGGCAGCTGGCCCTGATGGCCGTCTTTGTCGAGGGCATCATCTTCATCGTGCTGAGCCTGACCAACGTCCGTGAGGGCATCTTCAACGCCATCCCCATGACCCTCAAGAGCGCAGTCAGCGTGGGCATCGGCCTGTTCGTTGCCTTTGTCGGCCTGCAGAACGCAAAGCTCATCGTCAACAGCGACTCCACCCTCGTCACCTACCAGCACTTCAAGGGCGAGACCTTCTCCTCTGTGGGCGTGGGCGCCATCCTCGCACTGCTGGGCGTGGCCATCACCGCCATCCTGCTGGTGAAGAAGGTCAAGGGCGGCATCCTCTACGGCATCCTCATCACCTGGGTGCTGGGCATCGTCTGCGAGCTGACCGGCATCTATGTGCCGAACCCCGACGCCGGTATGTACTCCGTCATCCCCACCAGCTTCGTCAGCTTCGACTTCTCCGCTCTGGGCAAGACCTTTGGTCAGGTGTTCAAGACCGATTTCTCCGGCGTGGGCATCCTGAACTTCTTCGCCGTCATGTTCTCCTTCCTCTTCGTTGACCTGTTCGACACCCTGGGTACCCTCATCGGTGTTGCTTCCAAGGCCGATATGCTGGACGAGGAGGGCAAGCTGCCCCGCATCAAGGGCGCTCTGATGGCTGACTCCATCGCCACCTGCGCCGGCGCTGTGCTGGGTACTTCCACCACCACCACCTTCGTCGAGAGCGCTTCCGGCGTCACCGAGGGCGGCCGTACCGGCCTGACCTCCATGACCACCGGTATCCTCTTCCTGCTGGCCGTGGTATTCAGCCCCCTGTTCCTGACCATTCCTTCCTTTGCAACGGCTCCGGCCCTCATCATCGTGGGCTTCTACATGATGGGTTCTGCCATCAAGATCGACTTCTCCGACCCCAGCGAGGGCATTCCCGCCTTCCTGACCATCCTGGCTATGCCCACTGCCTACAGCATCTCTGAGGGCATCGCCATCGGCGTCATCTCCTGGACCATCGTCAATGTTGTCACCGGCAAGGCCAAGGAGAAGAAGATCAGCCCCCTCATGTATGTGCTGACCGTTCTCTTCATCCTGAAGTATGTCCTGCTGTAAGCACCTGCTCTGAACCTAGGACCATCCCCAAAAACAAAACCAGAGCCTCCTGCCCTTGTGCGGAGGCTCTGGTTTTTTGTTGTCTGCTGCAGGGGGCGGCTGCGGGGGCTTAGCCGCCGAACAGCCCGAAAAAGCTGGTGTGGGTGAATCCCAGCACCAGAAACAGGACGATGAGGGCGAACAGCACCCCGATGATGATGTCCATCTGGTGGACCGTCAGCGGGAACTTATCGTAGAGCTTCTCTTTCGGGTTGACGAAATCGGGGTCATTGTTGTTGAGGAGCGTTTTGCGGCCCTTCGGAGCCTCTGCACGGGCTGCTTCGAGTTTGGCCTGCTCCTGTTCCAGCTGAGCTTCACGAGCTGCCAGAGCGGCTTCCCGCCGGGCCAGCTCCGCCTCACGGGCGGTTTGTTCTTTTTCGGTCATAGTGTTTCTCCTGCCTTTAGATGAAGTTTTCCTTTTCGGAAAAGGCTCGTCTCCGTACAACCTCTCAGTCTGCTTCGCAGACAATGCCGGATTGCGGCTCCCAGCGTCTGCTGCGCTGTCGCTTGCATCCTGCTGGCCGCGGCCCCAACAGCGACTCCCTGTTTCCGCCGCTGGCGGCGGTCGTCGCCGTTGCCCCTAGTAGGGGAGGTGGCACGGCGTCAGCCGTGACGGAGAGGTTTAACCTATTATAACAAAGTGGGCCGTCCACTGCAACGAGTGGACGGCCCGATAGGCGCTCTCTTGGGGAAATTACTTCTTTGCGAGGTACTTGCGAATATCGATAGCAACAGCCACGATGATGACAAGGCCCTGCACGATGTAAGTGTAAGAAGAGTTGACGTTCATGAACTGCAGAGCGACCTTCATCAGCTCGAAGACCAGCACGCCGACGAGGATGCCGGGGACAGTGCCGACACCGCCGGTGGTGGAGACGCCGCCGATGGTAGAAGCTGCGATAGCGTCCAGCTCATAGCCCATTGCAGTGTTGACGGATGCGCCGCCGGACTTTGCAGCCAGCAGGCAGCCTGCCAGACCGAACATGCAGGAGGCCAGGATGTAGATGCGGATCTTGGTGGCGTAAACGTTGACACCGGCCACCTCAGCAGCAGCCTCGTTGCCGCCAATGGCGTACATATACTTGCCGTGACGGGTCTTGTTGTACAGGAACCAGAAGCAGCAGGCCACGAAGAGGGCGATGATGATCAGCACAGGAACACCGAAGAGGGTGTTGGAGGCCAGAGAGGTGAAGTCCTTGTTCAGAGAGCCGATGGGGGTACCGCCGGTGTAGACGAGGCAGATACCGTAGACCACCTGCTGCATACCCAGGGTAGCGATGAAGGGCTGGACCTTCAGGTAACTGACCACGAGGCCGTTGCACAGGCCCACGATGGCGCAGATGGCGATGACGAGGATGAAGACCACGGGGGTGGGCAGAGTGGGCATATTGGGGTAGAACTTGCCGGCAGCGCCCTCGGTCTGCGCAAAGATGCAGGCCAGGCAGGCAGCGAAACCAGCCAGACGGCCTGCGGACAGGTCGTTACCGGTGGTGATCAGACAGCCGGAAATGCCCAGAGCGATGATGTAGCGGATAGAGACGTTCTTGAACAGGTTGATGATATTGGCCAGTGCGAAGAAGTTGGGGTGGATGATGCCGACGATGAGGGACACGGCCAGCATCAGGACGATGATGGCGTTGTTGCCCAGCCACTTCTTTACAGACTTGCCCGTTACTTTCTTGGTAGCTTCCACGATAGACAGCCTCCTTGTTTACTGATTGGCCGCCGCCGCTTCGGGCGCGGTCTCGAACTGGGTCGCCAGAGCCATGATGTTCTCCTGCGTAGCATCCTTGCCGTCGATGAAGCCGGTGATGCGGCCATCGCACATGACCATGACGCGGTTGGACATACCGATGATCTCGCTCATTTCGGAGGAGATCATGATGATGCTCTTGCCCTGCTTGGCCAGGTCGGCGATGATGCAGTAGATCTCATATTTTGCGCCGACGTCGATGCCTCGGGTGGGCTCGTCCAGAATGAGGACATCGGGGTTGTTAGCCAGCCAGCGGGCGATCAGCACCTTCTGCTGGTTGCCGCCGGAAAGGCTCTTGATCGCCGTTTTGGGGCTGGGGACCTTGATGGCCATCTTCTCTTTGTTGGTAGCCACCAGCTCGAGGATCTTCTTGTCGTCCAGCATGATGGGACCCTTGCGCAGGGCGTCCAGAGATGCGATAGAGATGTTATCGGCCACGCTCAGCACGCCCATGATGCCGGTGGCGCGGCGGTCCTCGGTCAGCAGAGCCACGCTGTGCTGGATGGCGTCGCGGGGCTGCTTGATGGTGACTTCCTGACCCTTGATCCACACCTTACCGGCGGTGTGAGCGCGCAGGCCGAAAATGCCTTCCATCAGCTCAGTGCGCTGTGCGCCCACCAGGCCGGCCACACCCAGGATCTCGCCCTTCTTCAGTTCGAAGCTGCAGTGGCGGAAAGAGCGCGGATGGATGGAGGTGAAGTCTTCCACCTTCATCATGATCTCGTCGGAGGGGTGGTTTTCCAGCGGGGGATACAGGTTGGACAGTTCGCGACCGACCATCTTGGCGATGATCTGCTCTTTGGTCATGTTGGCGACGTCCCACTTACCGATATAATGACCATCACGCATGATGGTGACTTCGTCGGCAATGACCTTGATCTCGTCCATCTTATGGCTGATGTAGACCAGAGCGACGCCCTGCTCTTTCAGCTCGTTCATGATGCGGAACAGGGACTCGACTTCGTTCGCAGTCAGCGAGGAAGTCGGCTCGTCCAGGATCAGCACCTTGCAGTTTGCGGAAACAGCCTTTGCAATTTCCACCATCTGCATCTGTGCGATGCTCAGTGTACCCAGCTTTGCGTGGGAGTTGATGTCCAGCTTGAGCTTTTTCAGCAGGTCATCGGTATCTTTGTACATCTTGGCATGGTCCACGATGGTGATGGGACCAGCCTTCTTGGTGGGGTAGCGGCCCAGCCAGATATTCTCGGCCACAGTACGGGCCGGGATAGGCTGCAGCTCCTGATGCACCATCGCGATGCCGCGGTTCAGTGCATCCAGCGGGGTGGGGATGTTGACCTTTTCGCCTTCGTACTCGATCTCGCCCTCGTCCATCTTGTAAATGCCGAACATACATTTCATCAGGGTGGACTTACCGGCACCGTTCTCGCCCATCAGGGCCATGACTTTGCCGGGGCGGAGCTCCAACTGCGCGTGGTCCAGCGCTTTCACGCCGGGGAAGGTCTTTACCACGCCTTTCATTACCAGACGGTATTCTGACATTCCTCAGAGCCTCCTTGTCTTTGGGTCTTGGAAAGTGCGTCTTTTGCCGACAGGTTCTTAAAATAAGGCGCGTGCGCGGAGATATTTTCTCGCACGCACGCGCTTTTTTAGCTTTTAATTAAGCCTTATTGGTTCACTGCGCACCTTGCAACGATAGGGTTTTGGCTGCTTACTTGATGTACTGTGCAGCGTTCTCCTTGGTGACCTTGACGTAGTCGACCCAGTAGTACTGCTCGACCTTGCTGCCCTCGACGTACAGCTTGGTAGCAGCTGCGGCGGCGGTAGCCTGACCCACGTCATCGTTCAGAACGGTGCCGGTCATGTTGCCATCGACGACATTCTGGACAGCCTCGCTCAGTGCGTCAACACCGACCAGATAGACGTCCTTGCCGACGGTACGGCCAGCCTGCTGCAGAGACTGCAGAGCGCCCAGTGCCATTGCGTCGTTGTTGCAGAAGACGACTTCGATCTTCTCGCCGTACTGTGCCAGAGCGTTTGCGACGTCCTGCTGTGCGGTGGTCTGGTCCCAGTTGTCCAGGTACTCGTACAGGCACTCGACTTCCTTGCCGGCGTCGGTCAGAGCCTTGATGGAGTACTCGGTGCGGTACTGAGCATCAATGTTCTCGGGGTCGCCCTTGCACATGATGTAGGTGATCTTGCCGTCGCCGTTGATGTCGCCCTGAGTCTCGGTCTCGAGGATCAGCTCGCCCTGATAAGTACCGGACTGACGTGCGTCAGCGCCAACGTAGCAGCACTTGTCTGCGTAGGAGTCCAGAACGCTCTTGTCGGGCTCACGGTTGATGAAGACGATGGGAGTCTCAGAGGGCTTGATGGTATCAACGATGGTCTGAGCGGAAGTGGTCTGGACGGGGTTGATGATCAGGACGTCCACGCCCTGCTGCAGGAAGGTGTTGATCTGCTCGGTCTGGGTGTTCTGGTCGTTCTTGCCATCGACGATGGTGACGGCGTAGCCCATGTCCTTCAGGTACTCTTCCAGGTCAGTGCGGTACAGGGTCATGAAGTTATCAGCAAACTGATAGATGCAGACGCCGACGTTAGCAGAGCCGGAAGCAGCAGCTGCGGTAGAAGAAGCAGCGGTAGAAGCTGCAGTAGAGGAAGCAGCAGTAGAAGCGGAGGAACCGCCGCAGGCAGTCAGAACGCCGGTAGCACCCACAACAGCGGAAGCTTTCAGGAAGTCACGACGAGAAATCATTTTCATAATCTTGTTCTCCTTCATTAACGCTTATCACAGCATCTCGCAAAGCGCACTCGTTACACGTTTTGCGGTTTCTGTTTGTATTATAACCATCCGTCCGACCGTTCGCAATAGAACAAATAGACAAGATTATTTGCTATATTTTGTGAGTGTTCCACAATACATTCTGTTGTATCCAAAAATCTTTTTGTTAAGCAGCACAATTTTTCATATTTGTGCAACCAGCGTCCAAATTTATTGTGTCTGTGCGTATTTTTATCAAATCGGTTACAAACTTTTCGAGCCGTTTCGCGCCGGGATGCAACAATTTTATCGGTCTGCTCCAAATTTCTATTTTCCCGGGAATCCCGGCAGACTGTCATTCCATTTCAGAAATATTTCTCTATGCATTGACGGATTTCCCATGATTGTGGTAGTATATTACATGATTATAATTATCCGCTGCAGAAGGACTGCCGTTTCTCGCCCTCCTTCCACACCATACCTCGTTACCTTGTTATAATAGGAGCGACATCATGTCCGAACTTACCGAGCAAAATTTGACACGCCAGCAGGCCGAACAGGAGATGGCCTGTCTGCGCAAGATATATGCTTCCGTCCGTCTTCTCGACCCGAAGATGCTGGCGGAAGAACCCTGCTACCCCCCCTGGAAGAATGTCCATCCCTGCACCAGCTGCGTGGGGCGCGAGGCAATGGCAGGCAAATGCCAGTGCTCCAAGCTGGAAACGCTTGGCAGCTCCCTCTATCAGGTCACGGCCCGCTATGTCGAGGTGGACGGCAAGCCCTATGTGATGGAGATGATCCTGCCGCTGGACGCCAGCGCCCGCAGCACCCTCAACTCCAACGAGCTCATCTACCGGGATGCCCTCACCGGTGCCTACAACCGCCGTTTCTATGAAGAGGAATTAAAGCACAAGTACCTTAACGCCGGCGTCGCCATGATAGACCTCGACGACTTCAAGCTCTGCAACGACACCTACGGTCACTCAGCCGGTGACGCAGCGCTCCGGCTCATCGTCTCCATCATCCACCGCCGCATCCGCTCCACCGATATGCTGGTGCGGTACGGCGGCGACGAGCTGCTGCTCATCCTGCCCGACATCTCGGCTGAGGCTTTCGTGCGCAAGCTCAAGGACATCAACAAGCGCCTCTTCGCGGCCCATCTGCCCGAGTTCGAGAAGATGCACGTCTCGGCCAGCATCGGCGGCGTGATGGCCGCCGGCATTCCCATCAGCGATGCCCTGCCCATCGCCGACAAGCGGATGTACCTTGCAAAACACAGCAAGAACACTGTCGTCACCGAGGACATCGCCCCCGATGCCGTCCGCTCTGAAAATGACCACCGTCCGATGGTGCTCATCGTGGACGACTCCCCCATGAACCGTGACATCCTCTCGGAGATCCTCTGCGACGATTTCGAGATCCTGGAAGCCCCCAACGGCCCCAAGTGCCTCGAGCTTCTGAACGCCTGGGGCTCGGATATTTCCATCGTACTGCTGGACATCGTGATGCCCGACATGGACGGCTTCGATGTCCTCTCCCGGATGTCCGCCCAGGGCTGGCTCGAGGACATCCCCGTCGTGATGATCTCCAGCGAGGATTCCTCCCAGACCGTCCGCCGCGCCTACGAGCTGGGTGCTTCGGACTACATCAGCCGCCCCTTCGATGCCCGCATCGTCCACCGCCGCGTCTCCAATGTCACCCGGCTCTACGCCCGTCAGCGCCGCCTCAGTGCGCTGGTGTCCCAGCAGTTCTATGACCGGGAGAAGAACGACCAGATGATGATCGGCATCCTCGGCCAGGTCATGGAGATCCACAACAGCGAGAGCATCCACCACATCTCCCGGGTGCAGCGCATCACCAGCATCCTGCTGGAGCGTCTGTGCCAGAAGACCGACATCTACGGCCTGAGCGGAATGGACCGCTACCTCATCACGACGGCCTCTTCCCTCCATGACATCGGCAAAGTTGCTATCGACGACCGCATCCTCAACGCCCACGAGCTGACGCCAGAACAAACTGCCATCCTCCACACCCACCCCATTCTGGGTGCGCAGATGCTGGAAAATCTGTCCCAGTATCAGGACGAGCCGCTGGTGAAGTTTGCGATCCAAATCTGCCGCTGGCACCATGAGCGCTGGGACGGCAGCGGCTATCCCGATGGCCGGAAGGGCGATGACATCCCCATCGCAGCACAGGTGGTAGCGCTGGCGGATGCCTATGACGGTCTGGTCGGCAAGCGGGACAAGCACGAGGCCCTCTCGCAGGAAGAAGCGGTCGCTGAGCTGACCGCAGGAAAGCGCGGTGCTTTCAATCCGCTGCTGCTGGAATGCCTGCGTGACGTAGAAGACCGGCTCGCGGAGGAGACTGAGGGAGATACCCCCGCCCCCCCCGAAAAAAGGAATTCTCTTTGACGAAACTGTTCTTGAGTGAGGTATAAAAATGACGTTAGAACAAGTATATGCAGCCATTGGCGGCGATTACAAGGGCGTGATGGAGCGTCTGCCCAGCGCTGACTTCGTCCGCCGCTTCGCGCTGAAATTTCTACAGGACGACAGCTTCCCGAACCTGAAAAAGGCGCTGGAAGAGAAGGATGCCTCGACAGCATTCCGTGCCGCTCACACCCTGAAGGGCGTCTGCCAGAACCTCGGCTTCGATGCACTGTACGTCCCGTCCAGTGCTCTGACGGAAGCCCTCCGCGGCGGCAGCCTTGAAGGTGCTGACGAGCTGTTTCCTCCGGTAGAGAAGGAATATCAGCGTGTGGTCGAGGCGCTGAAAGCATTAGAATAACGAAAAAATCCCCCGCAGCGTCACAAAGCTGCGGGGGATTTTTCTATTGGATGAATATCAGGAAATATCTGTCATTATTTCCGGCTTGCCAGCAGAGCCTCGATCTTCTTGATGGGGTCGATGATGCTGGAAACGGACATGTCATGGTTCAGGGCCACGACGAAGTATGCGGCATACTTGGAGACGTCAACATCGACGTACCAGTCACGGGTCAGCAGCTCAGGCATACGGTAGGTCAGGTTGGTGCCGGTGACGTAGTCCAGAATGCCGTCGGCCACAGCCTTGTCAAACTTCTCGAGGCCGCTGGTGAAGAGCGGGAAGGTGGCGTTGGCGATGATGCGCTTTGCGCCGCGCTCTTTCAGGTTGGTGGCAACTTCCAGCATACTCTCGCCGGAAGCGATGATGTCGTCAGCGACGAAGACGGTCTTGCCCTCGACGGAATCGCCCAGATACTCGTGAGCGACGATGGGGTTGCGGCCATTGACCACGCGGGTGTAATCGCGGCGCTTGTAGAACATACCCAGGTTGCAGCCCAGCACGCTGGAGAAGTACATGTTGCGGCTCATAGCACCCTCGTCGGGGCTGACCACGATGAACTTGTCCTTGTCGAAGCTGATCTCGGGGTTCTTCTTGAGCAGGTTCTTCAGGACCTGATAGGTGGGCATCGCATTGTCGAAGCTCATCAGAGGCACAGCGTTCATCAGGCGGGGGTCATGTGCATCGAAGGTGATGATGTTCTTGACGCCCATGGCCTGCAGCTCCTGCAGAGCTACAGCGCAGTCCAGACTCTCGCGGGACACGCGGCGATGCTGACGGCCGCCGTACAGGCTGGGCATGATGACAGACACACGATGTGCCTTACCGGCCACGGCCTGGATGAGGCGTTTCAGGTTGGCGAAGTGGTCATCCGGAGACAGGTGGTTCTCATAGTTGAACAGCTTGTAGGTCACGCTGTAGTTGCCGGGATCAACAACGATAAAAATATCGTCGCCGCGCACCGACTCCTTGACCAGACCCTTGGCGTCGCCGCTCTGGAAGCGGGGGCAGGCGCTCTCGATGATAAAGCTATCGGTCTGGTAGCCGGCCTCGCTGGCCCAGCGCACCAGATGCTTGTCGATGAGGTTGGTCAGCTCCTCGGCACCCGGGCAGGCGATGAGGCGCAGGTCGGCGACCTGAGGCTGGTGGAAGCAATCCTTAGGGATAATGACAGACATAATTACAGCTCCTTAAAGTTTCTTTTATCAGTTGATAAAATCAGACGTTGAAGTGCATATCCGCTATTTATTCTATCACATTTTCGGCGTTTCGACACTAGAAACTTGCATCCAACCTGCATTTTCTGCGCCTTGCACATCTCTTTTTCGAAAAAGAGCCGGAGACTATGTGTTTTTTACAAAAACCATACATTCTCCGGCTCATAAGTCATTCTTTTAAGTTTTTGCTCTTACAGGGCAGCGACAGCAGCCTTCAGCTCTTCGACGCGGTCGGTGTTCTCCCACTTCACGCCCAGGTCCTCGCGGCCCATGTGGCCATAAGCAGCCAGCTTGCGGTAGATGGGCTTGCGCAGGTCGAGGTCGCGGATGATGGCGGCGGGGGTCAGGTCGAAGACCTTCTCCACAGCCTGCTCGATCTTCTCGTCGGCCACGACGCCGGTGCCGAAGGTGTCCACCATGATGGAGACGGGCTTTGCCACACCGATGGCGTAAGCCACCTGCACCTCGCACTGCTTGGCCAGACCAGCGGCCACGATGTTCTTGGCCACCCAGCGGGTCGCATAAGCGGCGCTGCGGTCTACCTTGCTGGGGTCCTTGCCGGAGAAAGCACCGCCGCCGTGGCGTGCGTAGCCGCCGTAGGTATCGACGATGATCTTACGGCCGGTCAGACCGGTGTCGCCCTGAGGGCCGCCCACGACGAAGCGACCGGTGGGGTTGATATAATACTTGGTGTTCTCGTCCAGCAGCTCGGCGGGGATGGTGGCCTTGATGACCTTCTCCATCACGTCGGCGCGCAGCTGCTCCATGCTGACGGCATCGCTGTGCTGGCTGGAAATGACCACAGCGTCCACGCGGACGGGCTTGCCGTCCACGTACTCGACAGTGACCTGGCTCTTGCCGTCCGGACGCAGATAGTCCATCTCGCCGCTCTTGCGGACCTCGGTCAGCTTCTTGGCCAGCTTGTGGGCCAGGCTGATGGGCATGGGCATCAGCTCGGGGGTCTCGTCGCAGGCATAACCGAACATCATGCCCTGATCGCCGGCACCGCCGACCTCATCGTTGGTGCCGAGGGCGATGTCGGGGCTCTGGCCGTCGATGTTGGAGATGACGGCGCAGGTGTCGGCATCGAATCCGAACTTTGCGCGGGTGTAGCCGATGTCAGCCACGACCTCGCGGACGATCTTCTGGAAATCGACGTAGCAGTTGGTGGTGATCTCGCCCATGATGTGGACGAGGCCGGTGGATGCGCAGGTCTCGCAGGCCACGCGGGCATCGGGGTCGTGGGTCAAAATCTCGTCGAGGATGGCGTCGGAGATCTGGTCGCAGATCTTATCGGGATGGCCCTCGGTGACGGACTCAGAAGTAAACAGACGGTGCTTTGCCATTTTTGTACCTCCTTGGCGTTGGTGTGTGTGTATCAATATTGACAGCTTCCTACTCGTTCATCAAGTTTATGCAATTAAAAACGCTCAGAACCGAAGCTCTGAGCGTTGCACTCTTATCTTTCGGTTTCCCGCAGGATTTGGCACCTTATGCTCACGCACAGGTTGTCGGGCTTCACAGGGCCTGTCCCCTCAGCCGCTCTTGATAAGTCGGTATTCAGTTTGTCCGGGTAATATCTTATCATTGCTTCGTCGAAATGTCAAGAAGAGTCGCACTCTTTTTTGACATTTCGCGCAGATTGATAAGGCTCAATACCCCTTTGCCTGCTCGCCGTTCAGGATCTTGACGGCGCGGGAGGTACCCAGACGGTCTGCACCGAGGGCGAGGAACTTTTCCATATCCTCGACGGTGGAGATACCGCCGGCGGCCTTGACCTTGCAGCGGCCAGCCACGCCCTTGACCATCAGTTCCACGTCGTGGAAGTTTGCGCCGGCGGTGGAGAAGCCGGTGCTGGTCTTGATGTAGTCAGCGCCTGCCTCGCAGACGATGTCGCACATCTTGCGCTTCTCGTCGTCGGTCAGCAGACAGGTCTCGATGATGACCTTCAGGACCTTATCGCCCACAGCCTGCTTGACGGCGCGGATGTCCTCGCGGACGGCGTCGTACTCGCCGTTCTTCAGGCGGCCGATGTTGATGACCATATCCACCTCGGCAGCGCCGTTCTCGATGGCAGTCTTGGCCTCAAAAGCCTTGGAAGCGGTGTCCATTGCGCCCAGAGGGAAACCGACCACGCAGCAGACCGGGATGCGGCCCGCCATGTACTCGACGGCCTGCTTCACATAGCAGGTGTTGATGCAGACGGAAGCCGTGTGGTTGGCGATGGCCTCGTCGCACAGGGTCTGGATCTGGGGCCAGGTAGCCTCAGGCTTGAGCAGGGTGTGATCGACGTGGGACAGGATCTCTTCACGATTCATACTTTTTCCTCCTGAATCGAAGTTGTTTTGAAAACAGCTTCTTAGTTCTTGGTGGCACGGCGTACCTTCGCCATGCCGACAGCGCTCAGGGCAATGGCCGTTGCAGACACCGTTGCGCCGATGATGCCCAGCACAAGGCCGGAAACCAGAAATGCAAAACCTTTCAGACCACGTTTCATAATACCGTACCTCCTGAAATTATATCAGATATTTTTCTGCCGCTGGCAGAAAAATATCTCACTTACGCTTAAAAATGATGAGCTTGCTGAACACATAATTCAGCACGACCACCACCACGTTGGAGAACACCTTCACCGCCATGCCCCACAGGGCCTGGGCATCGTAGAAGCTGGTGACAAAGATGGCCGTCGGGCCGTCGGCACCGCCGATGATGGCGATAGCGGCAGAGCCGTCGGAGATGGAGGGAGCGGGCGCTGCGCCGCCGGTGGCCATGTGCAGCACCGTATCCGGGCCAAACCAGCCAGCCAACAGGCTCAGCGCACCGTTCATAAAGCTCTCCACCAGAGCCGCCCCCTGGGCGGCCAGCAGGTTGCCGAAGATCATCATGATGGCGGCATCCAATACCAGTGTACCCAGACGGCAGGTGACGAATGCACCAAATTCTTTCAGTGCTTCTCTGCCCTGCGTCCGGCTGGCGAAGACGAACGCCCGGTTGGTGACGTAGGCGAACAAAATGCAGATGACATTGTCCAGCACATTGCCCCAGCTGTTGGCGGCTTCGTAGCCGAACAGGCGGCTGAACAGCGCATACAGTACGATGTTCAGCAATGTGGTCAGCACACCGAAAACGAGATAAGCCAGCACCTCGCGGTGCTTTATAAACCAGTTTTTCATAATTGTACAAAAACAGCCCCGCCGCCGTTTTCCCGGCAACGGGGCTGTAGTTCGCATTGTGTCTGATGAGACTATGCTACGGGCTGATTACTCAGCGTCGTCGTTCAGCAGAGCCTTCATGGACAGGCTGATGCGCTTCTTGTCGAAGTCAACATCCAGCAGCTTCACGTCGACCATATCGCCGACCTTCAGTGCGTCGGAGACCTTCTCAACGCGGTCATTGCTGATCTCGCTGATGTGGACCAGACCGTCAACACCCGGCAGGATGCGGACGAATGCACCGAACTTGGTCAGGGACACGACCGGAGCATGGAAGGTGCTGCCGATGGGGTAGTTGTTCTTCAGCTGCTCCCAGGGGTTGTCCTCAGCCTTCTTGTAGCCCAGAGAGACCTTGTGGTTCTCGGTGTCGATGTCCTTCACATACACCTCGATGGTGTCGCCAACGGAGACGACCTCAGAGGGATGCTTGATGCGGTTCCAGCTCAGCTCGCTGATGTGGCACAGACCGTCCACACCGCCGATGTCAACGAATGCACCGTAAGAGGTCAGGCTCTTGACGACGCCGGTGTAGGTCTTGCCGACCTCGACGCTTGCCCAGAACTCCTCACGCTTAGCCTTGTTCTGCTCAGCGGTGACCTTGTTGATGCTGCCGACGATCTTGCGGCCGGAGCACTCGGTGACGACCAGCTGAACGTGCTGGCCGACCAGAGCAGTGTAGTCCTCGTCACGGCGCATAGTGGCCTGAGAACGGGGGACGAACACCTTGACGCCCTTGACGTTGACGACAACGCCGCCCTTGTTGAACTCGGTGACGTCGCCCTCGACGACCTCGCCGGACTCAGCTGCCTTGGCGATCTCTTCCATGCCCTTGCGAGATGCGAGCTTCTTGCGGGAGAGCTGGATGACGCCATCCTGATCCATAACCTTCTCGACGATGAGGTCCAGCTCATCGCCAACTTTCACCAGGTCCTCGACCTTGGCGGAGGAATCATCGGTCAGCTCGCTCAGCTTGACAAAGCCGGTCTGCTTAGCTCCGATATCCACCTGGATCTCGTTGGCAGAGATGCTGGTCACGATTCCTTTCACAATACTGCCTGCATGAACACGCTTTTCCTCGGATGCGTTCAGCATCTCCTCAAAGCTCATGCTGTCATTGATTTCTGCGCTCATACTGTTAAGTACCTCCTCAATAATAGACGATGGCGTTGAAGCCCCGGCTGTGACGCCCGCCGTCTTTACATCTGCAAACCATTCCGGCCGAAGTTCGCTCGCTGTCTCGACCGTTACGGCTCGCGTATGCTTTGCGGCGACCTGTACCAGCTTTTGGGTATTGGAAGAATGATGACCGCCAATGACAACAATGATGTCGCATTGTTGGCTGAGGTCTTCCGCTTCCTGTTGCCTCGCCCACGTCGCATTACATATTGTATCAAAAATTCGGGCGTTTGTATAGGCTTTTTTGAGAAACTCCGAACTTTCTTGCCATTTTGTTACCTGAAATGTGGTCTGTGCAACTGCAAAAATGGGCTTTTGGGGGTCAGAAGGCCCTTTCCACGCCTTCAGCTGGGCCAAATCGCTGAAAACGAATACCTCTCCCCGGGTATGTCCGACGATGCCCTGCACCTCCGGATGGGACGCATCACCGGCCACCACGAGCACTGCACCGGCGGCTTCGGCCTCGGAAGCGATCTTCTGTATCTTCTTCACGAAGGGGCAGGTAGCGTCGTGATAAGTGCAGCCCCGGGCTTCCAGCTCGTCGTAAATGCTGCGGGGGACACCGTGGCTGCGGATGACCACCTCGTAGCCCGTAGGGACATCAGCGGGGGTGTCTGCTACCAGTGCGCCCCGGCGCTCAAGGTCTTCCACGGTCTGGGGGTTGTGGATGAGGGGGCCGAGGGTGGCCACCTTGCGGCCCTCATCCAGCAGACCGTAGGTCAACTTGACCGCGCGGTCCACGCCGAAGCAGAAACCCGCAGTCTTTGCAAGTCTGATTTCCATTGTACTCTCCTAAATTCAATCTCTCCGTCATCACTGCGCGATGCCACCTCCCCTATTAGGGGCAACAACGACGACCGCCGCCAGTGGCGGAAACAGGGAGTCGCTGTTGGGGCAGCGGCCAGCGAGACGCAAGCAATGCGAAGCGGATGCTGGGAGCCGCAACTCGGCCTTGTCGAGCGATAGCGAGACTGAGAGGTTCATCACAATTCACTCCACGCATCCAGAACGGCCTGCTTATTTTCCCGCAGTTTCTTTATGTCGCGGCGGCCTTCCATTGCAAACTGTGCAGCGGGCATGGGCTCGCCGAAGATGACACGCACCTTGCAGAACAGCTTCATCTTACCATCAGGGGTGTCGTAGTAGATACGGCAAGGCACGACGTCCACATTTGCTGCCGCCGCGATGACGAAGAGGCCGCTCTTGAGGGGAAGGAACTTTCCCTCCTGCTCCCGCGTACCCTCCGGGAAGAGCAGCAGTGTGCCGCCCTCCTGACACTTTTTCACGGTGTCGTCGATGACGCTGACCTCTTCTTTCGTGCCGCGGACACAGACTGCACCGGCGCACCGGAAGAACCACGACAGGAATGCGTTTATCTCGAACAGCTCTTTCTTGGCAAACACTGTCATCCGCTGGCCCCAGAACCGGGCGATGACGACGAACACCGGGTCGATGGCTGAGATATGGTTGGGGGCAATGATGCAGCCCTTCGTGCCGATTTTTTTCAGGTTCTCCCTGCCCTCACACCGGACGCGGAAGCCGATGTGGAACACCAGCCATGCCAGCGGGACCAGAATATAATATAGTATCATCTGACCTTCTCCGTGATAATTTTCTTCATGGCCTCAAAGCTCTGCTCAAAATTCAGCTCCGAAGTGTCCAGCAGCACGGCATCGTCTGCCTGCTTGAGGGGGGCTGCGGCGCGGTGGGTGTCCTGATAGTCGCGCTGCTTGACGTCGGCCAGCACATCTTCGTAGGGGGTATCGATGCCCTTCTGCTGGTACTCCTTCCAGCGGCGGGTGGCGCGGGCCTCCGGGCTGGCGGTGAGGAAGATCTTCACAGTCGCATTGGGCAACACCACGGTGCCGATGTCGCGGCCATCCATCAGGATGTTCTGCGTCTTGGCCATGTCCCGCTGCATCTCCAGCAGGAAGGCGCGCACCGCCGGATTTGCACCCACGGCAGAAGCCGCCATTCCCACCTCTTCGGTGCGGATGGCCGTGCTGACGTCCTCGCCATTCAGATAGATATGCTGTTCGCCCTCGATAAAAGCAAACTCGAGGGTGATATTGGGCAGCAGCGCATCGACTGCCTCGTTGTCCTTCGGTTCTTTGCCCGCGCGGAGGGCATAAAGGCCGATGGTACGGAACATCGCACCGGTGTCCACATAAATGTAGCCGAAGTCCGCAGCCAGACGCCGCGCCAGCGTAGATTTGCCTGCGCCCGCAGGCCCGTCGATTGCAACAGAAATCATTTTTATATCTCCTTCTCTATGAATCTGAAATTTCCAGCCGCTTAAACCTCTCCGTCACGGCTGACGCCGTTCCACCGCTGGCGGCAGTCGTTGTTGTTGCCCTAACGAGGGGGCCGTCTGCGAAGCAGACTGAGAGGTCATTCCAGATGATTCGCAAAACTCTGTGCCGTGCAGAATGCGATCTGCAGATTGTAGCCGCCGGTATAGGCGTCCACATCCAGTACCTCGCCTGCAAAGTAGAGGCCGAGGGCCTTTTTGCTCTGCATAGTCTTGGGGTCAACCTCCCGCACCGACACACCGCCTGACGTGATGACTGCGTGTGCCAAATCGCCCCGGGCGTCGATAGTCACCCGCCAGTGCTTCATCAGCTGTACCAGTTCCCGCTTCTGCTCCCGGGTGATCTGGTTTGCCCTGGTGGCCGGGTCGATGCCCCAGCGGGCCACCATGACCGGCTGCATACTGGACGGCAGCAGCTTCACCAGTGCGCCCTGCGCCGCGTGGTTCGCCAGAAGGGCAAAGTCCCGGGTGATGCGGTCATAAAGCTGTTCCTCACTGAGGGCAGGCTTCAAATCAATAAAAGCTTCGTACTTGTGCTTTTTCATGTCGCCCAGATGGCTCGACGCGCTGAGGGTCAGCGGCCCGCTGATGCCGAAGTGGGTGAACAGCATCTCGCCCTGCTCCTCGAAGATAGGTTTGCCGTCCTCGTGGAGGGTGAGAGTCACGTTTTTGAGGGCGAGGCCCATCATCTTCTTGCAGTCGGCGTCATGGCTCACGAGGCTGACAAGGCTGGGGACAGGCTCCACGAGGGTGTGGCCCGCCTGCCGGGCCAGCTTGTAGCCGTCGCCGGTGGAGCCGGTGGTGGGGTAGCTCAGGCCGCCCGTTGCCACCAGCACGGCGTCCGCTTTGTACTCCCGGCCCGAAGTTCCCCGCACTCCTACGCAGCGATAGGCCGGGCCGGGCTTTTTCTTTTTCGGGTGGCGCAGATTTTCCGGCGCGGCAGGCGCTTCTTCCGGCTGGGCCAGCGGCTCCAGCAGCAGCTTTTTTGCCCCGTCGTGGACGATGTCCGCTCCGTCTGCGTACCGCAGAAGAGCCTGCCGAATCTCTTCGGCCTTATCTGACACCGGGAACACCCGGCGTCCGCGCTCCACTTTCAGCTCCACACCGAGAGACTCAAACAGTTCCATCGTCTTGGCCGGCGGGAAAGCCCCCAGCGACGAGAACAGAAAGCGGGGGTTCGTCCGCACATGGTGCAGAAATTCCTCTGCGGTGCAGTCGTTGGTCACATTGCAGCGGCCCTTGCCGGTGACGAGAATTTTCTGAGCCGGCTTTTCCATATGTTCCAGCACCGTCACCTCATGCCCCTGCCGCAGGGCCGCGCCCGCCGCCATCAGGCCGGCAGCACCGCCGCCTACCACTAAGACCTTCATGTTTCGTTTCCTCCGCTTTTTCTTCTGTCTTCACACTTATTCTAGTTTATCATACCAGAATCGACCGCCAAAAGCAATGTAAAAAAACAGGTACAGCGTTCTGCTGCACCTGCCCGGAAAATTTTGCTTATTTCATGGCCTTGATGGGGTCGAGATACTTTTCGCCCTCCATGACCTCCAAGTGGATGTGGCTCTCCTCGGCACACTCGCAGCTCACGCTGCCCACCTTGCCGATGGTCTGCCCAGCCGAGACGGTGTCGCCCTTCTTCACCTTGGCATCCGTCGTACCGCAGACCCGCCAAATCCTGCCGGAAGCATCTTCGATGGCGACCACAGGCCCCCACTTGTCGTCCGTGCCGGTCTCCACCACCTTGCCTGCCGCCGGGGCGGTCACTTCCGCGCCCCTGCTGGCGGCGTAGTCCACACCGTTGTGGGTGCGCCAGTCGCCCAGCGTCTTGCTGTAGACCAGCTCATCGCCGCTGTAGCTGTTTAAGACGCGCCCCGAGACAGGCTGCGTGGAGGCAGGCGCAGCCGAACTGCTGGCAGGCAAGGACTCGGTTTGCAGCGCGGAGGGTTCGCGCACCGAACCAGACCCAGACTGCGCACCAGAAGAGGACGCAGCCCCACCGGACGAGCTGTCGGCTTTTGGCACATTGGCCACGCTGTTTGCTGCGGGTGTGTTCTGCTGCTGCCATTCGGCTTCCTCCTCTCCGGCAACGCCGGGCGATGTGTTGATGCCCTCGTCGATGCCGGGGGCGGTGCTGGACGGGCTTCGCACCGCGTCCAGATTCTGTTTGAGTTCATTGCGCACCGTGCGCACAGCCCACACACCGGCCGCTGCCGCCGCCAGCAGGCAGGCGGTAAGCACCAGCGCAAAGGCTTTGTCCCGCAAAAACTTTCTGAATTGCTCCATCGTTCGTTACTCCAATCCATTTTGTGTACGGAATCGTTTCTTTGGTGGTAGTTTGGAGCGGCAGAGCGGAGTTTATTCATCCTTTATTAGAAAGGACACAAAAAGGCCCCGGATGACCGGGGCCTAACGGGTTCATGATTCAGTGGGCGGGCATTGCTGCGGCTGAGGCTCAATCCTTACTAGCACCTTCGCCCATGCCATTGTCACCCGGCTGATACTTCGGATTCGTTACAGCAGTGGTCTGGAAGAGCGCGATCATGTACTTCTTACCGCCAACCTCGCCGGTCGCAACGGCAACATAAGATTTGTCACCCACAGTCCAATTAGGCTCACCATTATCCCACTTCGTGTCAGGAGCATTGATGGGGCCTATGGAAGTCATCAGCTGACCTGCATAGTAAATGTTCTTATTGCTACTTGCAGACAGCGTTGCGCTAATATCGGCAAAGCCACACTCATACAGCGGCGAACCATCACCAACATTTGCTTGAGTAAACTTCGCTGCCCAAGCCCCCAGCTTCAGCCTTGCAGCTTTATCTTTCATAATGGCGTTGTACACATCATCGAAGTCCTTGGCATCTCCAAAATCGATGCCCTTGCCGACCTCATCCACGGTCTTCACCAGTGCGTTTACCTGTTCCTGCAATTCTTTATTGCCCTTTTCGAAGGTAGTATCCACACCATAGACCTTCGCCCAGTCATTCAGCGCATCGAGCATTTTCACGGTAGCCACACTATTGCTGTTGTTACAGCCCGTCAGGACGGACAGTGCCAGCACGCCCGCGAGGGCTGCGGCGAGAACCTTTTTGAACAGTTTCATTCGAAACCCCTCCTCAATAAAAATAAGCTCTGTGTGCTGCTGCCGCAAACATCGTCTGCCGCATCACCACACAAATTTTACCCCCCCCCGCATTCTGTCAACCTTTTCCTCGATTTTTGGCAAATCGCACAGTTATCATGATCCAAAGCAGGCATTCTGACAAAAAGAGCCGCCGTGCAAACGCTCTGCACGGCGGCTCCGGAAAATTTGATTTAGTTGTTGCGGCTGCGGCTGTTCATGCCCAGCAGACGGACGACGTACAGGAAGATGTTGATGAAGTCCAGATACAGGGTCAGTGCGCCATAGATGGAAGCCTTCTCGGCCAGCTCAGCGTCGCCTGCATAGTAGGCGTAGATCTGGCGGAGCTTCTGGGTATCATAGGCGGTGAGCAGCATGAACACCACCAGGCCGATGCCGCAGTAGAGCACCGAGGTGCCGAAGCCAAAGCCGAAGAGCGCACCCACGAGGCTGGTGACGATCATGGCCACCAGAGCCATCATGAGGCGGGGACCCCAGCCGGTGAGGTCTTTATGGGTGGTGGTGCCGTACACAGCCATGAGGCCGAAGTAGACCGCCGTGGCGAGGAAAGCCATGACCAGCGTACCTACCGAGAACATCAGGAAGTAGTAGCTCAGGACCATGCCGTTTAAGATGGCATATCCGAAGAACGCGGCTCTTGCACCGTCGATGGACATCTTCTGCACCCGGGCGCTGAGCATGAACACCAGCGCCAGCTCACCGATGGTAAGCAGGAAGTAAAGCGAATCGACCAGATAGATAAGGGGCGTAGTCGCCGTAATATAGGCCATTGCGAAGGTGACGAGCAGGCCGCCGGCCATCCAGCGGTAGGTGCGGGTCATATAGTCCGATGCGCTCATCGAAGGCTCCGCATAGCCGCGGTCATAGTTGTTGTAATCCATAAGGAATCCTCCATTCAAAATCAGGGCATCGGTCTCGGCCTTGCCCCGGTCTACGAAATATAGTATACTGCATAGAAATGAACGATTCATGAAAAAGGCTGTGATATTTGATGTCTCTCGGACTTTATCTGCATATTCCCTACTGTTTTTCCAAATGCCGGTACTGTGATTTCTACTCCGCCCCCGGCCAGCGCGGCGTCCCCCGGGCCTATGTGGACGCTTTGCTTCGGGAACTCTCCCGGTTTGCGCCGGACGCGCCCCTGCGGCCGGACACCCTTTATTTCGGCGGTGGAACGCCCAGTCTGCTGGACCCGGCAGACGTCGCCCGGCTCATCGCCGCCGCACAGCCCCTGCCCGGGGCCGAGATCACGCTGGAAGCCAACCCTGAGACCGTGACCGAAGACTCTCTCCGGGCATTCCGGGAGGCGGGCGTCAACCGCATTTCCTTCGGCGTCCAGTCGGCCCGGGACAGCCAGCTCAAGACGCTGGGCCGCCCCCACACGGCAAAGCAGGCGTGGGCCGCTTTCGCCGCCGCACGCCGTGCCGGGTTCGAGAACATCAGCGGCGACATCATGCTGGCCCTGCCCCATTATACGCAGGCCGAGTTCGACGAGACGCTGGAGCTTATCGAGGATGGCGGCGCGGCTCACATTTCCGCCTACCTCTTGAAGATCGAGCCCGACTCCGCCTTTGGCCGGACGCCCCCCGAGGGTCTGCCCACCTCCGACGAGGCGGCAGATTTTTACCTCTACGCCGTCGAGCAGCTGGAACATCATGGCTACCGGCAATATGAGATCTCCAACTTCGCCCGCCCGGGCTATGAGGGAAAGCACAATCTCATCTACTGGGACTGCGGCGACTATCTGGGCATCGGCCCTGCGGCCCACTCCTGCATGGGCGGCAAACGGTTCTACTACCCCGCCGACACCGAAGCCTTTCTGCGGGACGAGGCCGCGCCCGTCATGGACGGCGGCTGCGGTGCAGAGGATTATCTCATCTTGCAGCTGCGTCTGCGCAAAGGTCTGAGCCTCGACGAATACAAAAAACGCTATGGCAGGGAGTTTTCCACCGCACAGCTGGCTTTTGTGAAAAACTGCGTGAAGAGCGGCTACGCCAACTTTGACGGCCACACCCTCGCCCTCACGCCTGCCGGGCTCATCGTACAGAACAGCATCCTTGCCGAGCTGCTGTGAGCCTCAGTGAACAGCAAAGCTCATCGCCGCCAGCACAAAAACACCGATGATGCTGGTAATGCGGCTCACCCTCTGCATCGCGTAATACCATTCGGTTGGCTCACCGCCGTACACTTCCAGCCCGTGGCGGAGGTTCCAGAACAGCAGCGGGAACCGGACATCCAGCACAAGGAGCACCACCAGCGCCCCTATCGGCAGCAGGAACGCCACGCTGCCCCGGGTCTCCCGCCGCCCGCCGACGGCCACATTATAGAGCCAGTTACAACTGGGCCAGAGGTCGGATTTCTGGTATTCGCCGTTGACGATGACGTTCACCTCGTCGGCAAGGCCCCCATCGTCTTCCCTCCACAGGATGGCGTCGCCGGGGTCGCCCAGCGCGGTCCCGGTAAAAATGACCACTCCGTCCTGCTCAATTTTTACGCCCGGGTCGCTCATGCCCTCGGCTTTCGATTCGAGCCGATAGTGCCGCGTCTCTCCGTCCAGCGTGAAATCCACTTCCGCACCGTTTTCCGTCTGAGCAATCTGCATGGTGTAGGCGGCATACGCATCCTTGCCCGAAAAGCTGCCGTCGGCCTGACGATACAAAAAGGCATCCCGCAGCCAGACGCCCGGGCGGAGGGCGGCCCAGAGATAGAGCACAGCGAGAAGCAGCGCGGGAAGAACGCAGAGCAGGCAGCTCGTCTTTTTCTCCATGGTCAGGCTCCTTTCGTTTCAGCCCAGTTCGATTACTTTCCACCCCAGCTCCCGGATGGCTTCTTTGTCATGGGTCGCCAGCAGGGTGGGCTTTGCGCCGCAGCGTGCCTTGAGCATGGCTGCGGCTTTTTTCATGACGGCGGGGTCCATGCCGGTGAAGGGCTCATCTAACAGAAGCGTGTCGCTCTCGGCCCAGAGAGCGCGCAGCAAGGCGGTGCGGCGCTTCTGTCCGCCGGAGAGCTTCCGGGCCGGCAGGGCCAGGGCCTCGTCATCCAGTCCTAATTGTATAAGGTCATCTCGTATCTGCTCTTTGTATTGTGTTTTGACCTTGTACTGTTCTGCGGTCAGCACCAGCGCCACATTCTCTTCGGCGGTCAGCTGAGGGCAGAGCCTGTCTTCCTGAAAGACCGCGCCGACCCGGCCTACGCCCTCCACGCTGCCGGAGGTGGGCGCTTCCAGCCCCATCAGGATGCGGAGCAGGGTCGTCTTGCCCCAGCCGCTTGGCGCCCAGAGCACCGCCGGGCCGTCCACGGTAAGCGAGAGGTTTTCGAAGAGGATTTTCTCTCCGAATTGTTTAGACAGATTCTTTATTTCCAGTTTGTTGTTGGTTTCACTCATTTTTCAGCCCCCTCTTCGCCCAGAACTGCCGCTACCGCTTTATCCAGCAGAGCGAGGAACAGCTTTTCGAATACGGCGCTCAGCAGGATGATGACGAAGGTCCAGGCAAACAGCTCCCCGGTGGAAAGGGTAATTTTGGCCCGGTAAAGCGCGTCGCCGATGCTGCCGTCCGGCAGGCCGATGACTTCTGCTGCTACGCCGCTCTTCCAGCAGATGCCCAGCGCCACGCTGCATCCCTGCCGGAACGCGGGCAGCACCGCCGGGAGCCAGACCGCCCGCAGACGCCGCCCCAGAGGCAGACGGAACACCTGCGCCATTTCGAGAAGCTGGCGGTCAGCACTCCCGATGCCGGTGCGCACTGCGCTGTAGAGGACGGGCAGCACCATCAAAAAGCTGATAAGGACGGACAGCGACGAGCCGCTGACCCACACCAGCGCCAGAATGATGAAGCTCGCCACCGGAGTAGCCTTGACCAGCTGCATCACGGGGGCGAGAAGGGCGTCCACCCACTCCCACTTTTCGGCGGCTACCGCCAGCACCGCGCTGGACAGAACGCCCAGCCCGAAGCCCAACAGGATGCGCCCGGCGCTGAAACCGATGCGCTGCCAGAACTCGGCCTGCGGCAGCAGCTCCACCAGCGTACCGATGGCCTGCACCGGCGAGACAAGAAAGACTTCCTGCCCGATGGCCACAGCCGCCGCCTGCCAGACGCCCAGCCAGAACACCGACGCCGCTAAGATTTGAATGCGGCGTTTTTTTGTTTTATCCATGTATTTCTTTGCTCCTGTTCGTTTTCTCGCTTTCAGAATATCACATCATGTATGAGAATACAATCCTTCATCTTTTCTTCTCTTGACATGAAGGTCATAAAACACTACACTAGAATAAAGTAATCCTTATTCTACGTGCCTCCGCGCACAGATGGGAGAGATGACCATGCACGATTCCGCTCAGGCCCTCCGGGGCAAAAAGCTCCTTCTGGTGGGGTTCACCCTGTTCTCGATGTTCTTCGGAGCAGGCAACCTCATCTTCCCGCCCTTCCTCGGCGCACAGGCCGGGACGGCGCTCTGGCTCGCTTTTGTGGGCTTTGCCGTCAGCGCCATCGGTCTGCCCATCGCGGGCGTGGCAGCAGTGGCCCGGGCGGGCGGTCTGCCTGCGCTGGCCGGGCGGGTCCATCCCCGCTTCGCACAGGTGTTCGCTGTGCTGGTCTATCTGTCCATCGGTCCCTGCCTCGCTATCCCCCGCACGGCCAGCACCTCGTTTGAGATGCTGACGCCGCTGGTGGGGCGGAGCGCACCGGGACAGTTCATCTACTCCCTCGTGTTCTTTGCTGCGGCGTACTTCGTGGCCCTCAAGCCCGAAAAGCTGACCCAGCGGCTGGGCCGCATCCTCTGCCCTGCCCTGCTGGTGCTCATCGTGGTGCTGTTCGCGGGCTGCATCCTCCGCCCGGCCGCGCCCGGCTACGGCACGCCTGCCGAGGCTTACGCCGCCCTCCCCGCCGCACAGGGCGTGCTGGACGGCTATCAGACCATGGACGCGCTGGCAGCGCTCAATTTCGGCGCGGTCATCGCGCTGAACATTCAGGCGGTGGGCATCACGGAAGAAGCTGCCGTCCGGCGCGGCACCATCCGGGCCGGGCTCATCGCAGGCGGGATGCTGCTGGTGGTCTACGCCATGCTGACCCACATCGGCGGCATCTCGGGGGCCGCGTTCCCCGGCAGCGACACCGGCGCCTCCGTTCTGACGGCACTGGCCGACAGCCTGTTTGGCCGGGTGGGACAGGTGCTTCTGGCCGTTATCTTCGTCATCGCCTGCTTCAACACCTGCGTCGGCCTCATCGCCAGCGTAGGCGAATACTTCCACGAGCTTCTGCCCCGGCTGCCCTACCCCACCATTGCAGCCTTCTTCGCGCTGATGAGCATGCTGCTGGCGAACATCGGCCTTGCGGGCATCCTGAGCCTTTCCGTCCCGGTGCTGAACGCCATCTACCCCATCGCCATCGTCCTCATCGTGGTGGAGTTCCTGCCCGGGCGGTTCCAGCGGACATCGGTCTGGCGGCTGAGCATCCTCTTCACGGCCATCCAGAGCATCCCTGCTGCCCTGCCCTTCGGCCCCCTCTCCGCCTTGATGAACACTCTGCCCCTGAGCAGCCTCGGCTTTGGCTGGCTGCTGCCGGCTCTCATCGGCATCGGCGCGGGCCTTCTGATCTAAGAAAGGGGCTGCTGCACTTTCGGCTAAAACGATGTGCAGCAGCCCCTTCTTTGTTTCAAAGCTTACTTTGCGGAATTGCGGATAGCCGCCATGACCTTGCGCAGGACGGACGGCTCGGTGTAGTAGAAGTTATCGTCCGGCAGCTTGCCGCCCACGGCGGCGGGAGAGGCATCGTAGAGCACCTGCAGGTAAGCAGAGATGTCTTTCTTCATCTCCTGACCGTTGCGGTAAACGATGTTGCACTTGGGCAGGGCCTTCTTGGCGATAGCAGCCTTGGCCACCACGCCGACTTCCTCACAGAGGGCGGCGGTGCCGTCGATGTCCTCGTTCGCCGCCTTGACGCTCTTCTGGTAGTCGGTCAGGAAAGCTGCGATGACATCGGGATTCTGCTTTGCGTACTCGGTGCGCACCACGGTGACGCCGGTGATGAGCTGGGTGTCACAGACCCTGTTCCATTCCCTGGTCAGGTCGAGGACGACGCGGAGGTCGCTGTCCTTCATCTGGGCAGCGGTGACGTAGGGCTGAGGCAGGACGGCGATGGCATCCTTCCTGGCAGCGGCCATCTGGGCCGTGACCTCGGAAGCCTCGCTGTAGTATTCGATCTTCACGTCCTTGTCGGGGTCGAGGCCGTTCTTCTTGAGCAGATAGCGCAGGACGTACTCGGGCGTCGTGCCTTTGCCGGTGGAAAGGATGGTGCGGCCCTTGAGGTCGGCGAAGCTGTGGACGGTATTGCCCTTCTCCACGACGTAGAGGACGCCCAGCGTGTTGACGGCCATGACCTGGATGCCGCCGTTCGTCTTCTGGTAGAGGGTCGCGGCGAGGTTGGCCGGGATAGCGGCCATGTCGAGTTCGCCCTTGATGAGCTTCGGCACGATCTCATCGGCAGCGCCGTAGAGCTGCAGGTCATAGTCGAGGGAAGCCGTGCCGTCCTTCTCCATACTCAGCAGGTTGACGAGGCCCATGGTGGTGGGGCCTTTCAGGCCGGCGATGCGCACTTTTGTGCTCGTCTTGGCCGATGCGCCGCAGGCCAGCACGCTGATCATCAGCACCAGCGACAGCAGCAGAGATGTCAATTTTTTCATAGGATTTCGTTCCTCACTTTCATTGGGAGAAATTTTCCCGCAAAAAATTTGCAAAACCATTTGCTTTACGCCCTCAAGTTTACTATAATAAGAGAAAAAATACCGTTGCACATGCAACGGAATCGCAGAAGGGCGGTGAGGGCCCGGGGAAAACCTCACGGAATGGGTATGGAAAATTATCTTCCGCTGTTACAATCCACCTCTCTGTTCGCCGGGCTGGAAGCCGAAGCGCTCCGGGTCCTGCTGGGCGAAGTGGGGGCCGTATTGCGCACCTACAGCCGGGGCGAGACCCTCGTACTGGCCGGACAGTCGAACCGCCGGGTGGGCGTGGTGCTCTCCGGCGCCATCGAGGCCTACCATCCTGCCGCCAGCGGGGCGCGTCTGCCCATCAGCCAGATGGGGCCGGGCGGTGTGTTCGGCGACGTGCTGGGCGGCTCGAGCCTTTCCAGCCCGGTAACGGTGATGGCCTCGGCCCCCTGCGAGGTGCTGCTGGTGCCTTACGAGAAGCTTCTGCTGCCCGGGGCCGACCCGGCCCGCCAGCGGGTGCTGCAGAACCTTGTGCGCACCATCAGCGACAAATACTTCCTGCTCTCCCGCCGGGTAGACCTGCTGCTGCTCAAGAGCCTGCGGGCCAAGGTGTGCGCCTACCTGCTCAGCGAGGCCGAGGTTCACCACAGCCTCACCTTCACCATTCCCTACTCCCGCATCCAGCTGGCCGACTACCTCAACTGCGACCGCAGCGCCCTCTCCCGGGAGCTGAGCCTGATGCAGCGGGACGGCCTGCTCGAGACCTATAAGAGCAGCTTCAAGCTGCTGGAACCGGACACGCTGCGGCACATGGTGCTGTAACAGCCTCTCCCTTTGGGAGAGCCTTATATAGAAGGAGAACTTCATTATGTCCAAACCGATTTTATGGATCGTCATTCCCTGCTACAATGAAGAACAGGTACTGCCCATCACGGCCCCCATGTTCCTGAAAAAGATAAACGACCTCGCCGCAGCGGGCCTTGTCAGCGAGAAGAGCCGGGTGCTCTTCGTCAACGACGGCTCCCGCGATGCCACCTGGTCCCTCATCCAGAAGTTCGCCTCTGAGGATGAGCACTTCATCGGCATCTCCCAGAGCCGGAACCGCGGCCACCAGAACGCCGTGCTGGCCGGGCTGATGGAGGCGCTCCACAGCGGCAGCTGCGACATCACCATCTCCATCGACTGCGACGGTCAGGACGACATCAACGCCATGGACGAGATGGTCAAAAAGTATCTGGACGGCGCCGAGGTAGTCTACGGCGTGCGCAGCCGCCGGGACACCGACACCTTCTTCAAGCGGTTCACCGCCGAGGGCTTCTACCATGTGATGAACGCGCTGGGCGCAGACATCGTATTCAACCACGCCGACTACCGGCTCATCAGCACCCGGGTGCTGGAAAGCTTCGCCGACTACCGCGAGGTGAACATCTTCCTGCGGGGCATGGTGCCGCTGGTGGGCTACCCCAGCGACACCGTCTACTACGAGCGCCACGAGCGTCTGGCCGGCGAGAGCCACTATCCCCTCAGTAAGATGCTGGCCCTCGCCTTCGACGGCATCACCAGCCTGTCGAACAAGCCCATCCGCCTCATCACCGGCGCAGGCATCGCGGTCAGCCTCATCAGCTTCATCGGCGTCATCTGGGCCATCGTGCAGGCTGTTCTGGGCAGCGCCGTGGCGGGCTGGGCCTCCACCATCTGCATCGTCTGCTTCATGGGCGGCGTCCAGCTGGTGTGTTTGGGCGTCATCGGCGAATACGTCGGCAAAATCTATATGGAGACCAAGGCCCGCCCCCGCTACATCATCAGCGAGCGCACATGGGCTCCCTACGAAAGGAAGTATCACGGATGAGCAAACAGAGCTGGAAAGGCAGCACCCTCCTGAACCCGGAGCCGCCGGTGCTGGTCTCCTGCGGCGGGCTGGACAAGCCCAACCTCATCACCATCGGCTGGACCGGCACCATCTGCACCCAGCCCAGCATGGTATCCATCAGCGTCCGCCCCGAGCGATACAGCCACCACCTCATCAGGGAGAGCGGCCAGTTTGCCATCAACCTGCCCACCGAGGCACTGGTGAAGTCGGTGGACTGGTGCGGCGTCAGGAGCGGCCGGGATTTTGACAAATTCGCAGCCTGCAAACTCCATTCTGCCCCCGGCTCGGTGCTGACGGACTGCCCCATCCTCGAAGAAAGCCCCGTCAACCTCGAGTGCAAGGTCACGCAGGTCATCCCGCTGGGCAGCCACGACCTCTTTCTCGCCGAAGTAGTCGCCTGCGACGTGGACGAGAGCCTGCTGGACGAGAACGGTAAGCTCTGCCTCGACAAGGCCAAACTCATCGTCTACAGCCACGGCGAATATCTGGCTCTGGGCAAAAAGCTGGGGACCTTCGGCTACAGCGTGCGGAAGAAAAAGCCGACGCGGAAGCCCCGCAGATAATACTATGAAAAATGGGAAGCACAAAAGTGCTTCCCATTTTTTTATTTCTCGTCGAGCAGATCACTCAGACATCTGACCGTCCGGCCATGATAGCCTGTGACCGTCTCGGCATGGAGCAGACTGCTCAGCACACTTTCCTCCACGCACTCGGCCACCGCCCGGAACAGCGGATTGATGGCGTCGTCGTGGACCATACCCATCGGCAGGATGGCCTTTTCGGAGTAGTGCGGCACCCGGTTGGCGGTGGTGAAGGCAATGACGATCTCGCCGGAGCCGTTGCCGCAGAAAGAGCCGGTGCGGGACAGGCCCACCAGCGCCCGGTGGCAGAGCCGCCGCAGCTGGCGCTCACTCAAGGGGATGTCCGTTGCCAGCACTGTGATGATGGAGCCCTTGTCCTCGTGGGGCGGGATGTGGGCGTCCAGCAGGCTCTGGATGGGGGTGCCTGCCACTACGAGGTCATCGAAGACGGCGTGGTTGGAGAGCACCAGCGCACCGATGGTGTACTGTTTTCCGTCCAGTTCCACCACACGGGAGGCCGAGCCGATGCCGCCCTTCAGGCCGTGGCAGCGCATTCCCCGGCCCGCGCCCACAGCGCCCTCGGCGAAATCAGCGCGGCAGTCGGCCAGTGCGGCCCTCACGTTTTCTTCTGTGACGTGGAGGCCCCGGATGTCGTTGAGGCCGCTGTCGTTGCACTCGCAGACCACCGGGTTTACGCTGCCGGTAGTCTCGCAGATGTCGGGGTTCTTATCCAGCATATACTTCACCAGCGCTGTCTCCACAGTACCTACGCTGAGGGTATTGGTGAAGAGGATGGGCGTTTCCAGCGTCCCCAGCTCGTCGATCTGGACAAGGCCGGTGGTCTTGCCGAAGCCGTTGATGACATGGCTGGCCGCCATCACTTTATCGTGGAAAATATCGCCCTGATGGGGCAGCAGCGCCGTCACGCCGGTCTGGACCTCGCCGTCCGCCAGTGTGCAGTGGCCCACCGTCACGCCCGGCACATCGCTTATCTTGTCCAGCGGCCCGCAGGGCAGTTTGCCCACCCGGATGCCCCGGTTCTTCCATTTTGCTTCGATTCCCATAAGTATTCTCCTTGCAAAAATGCCCCCTCCTCACCAGACGGAGAGGGCTGATTTTATTCTTCCTCGTGCTCCACCTTGCTGATAGCGCCCAGGTCGTAGGGCGTATTCTGGTAGACGTAGTAGTTCAGCCAGTTCTCATACAGCAGGTGTGCGTGAGCACGCCAGCGGAAGAGAGGCGGCTGCTCGGGGTCGTCGTTGGGGTAATAGTTCTTTGGCACCGCGATGGGCAGGCCCTTGCCGACATCCCGCTTGTACTCGGCGTCCAGTGTGTACTTGTCGTACTCCGGGTGGCCGGTGACGAAGATCTGCCGTCCATTCTCGGTACTCATCAGGAAGGGGCCGGCCTCGTCGCTCTCGGCGAGGATGCGCAGGGCCTTGCAGTTCAGCACGTCCTCCCGGCTGATGCCGGTGTGGCGGCTGTGAGGGGCGTAGAACACCTCATCAAAGCCGCGCACCAGCGGGTTCGAGGGACGGGTGACTTTATGCTCGAAGACGCCGAACATCTTCTGGTCGAGAAGCTGCTTGCGGATGCCATAGTGGTAATAAAGTCCCGCCTGTGCGCCCCAGCAGACATGAAGGGTGGAGTAGACGTTCGTCTCGCTGAAGTCCATGATCTCGCACAGCTCCTGCCAGTAGTCCACCTGTTCAAAGTCTATTTTCTCCACAGGCGCACCGGTGATGATCATGCCGTCGTAGCGGTTGTTCTTCACCTCGTCGAAGGTCTTATAAAACGCCTCGAGGTGGGCCGCAGAGACATGGGTCGCCGCATGGCTGGCCGTCTGCAGCAGGGTCATGTGGACCTGAATGGGCGTATTGGCCAGCAGGCGGGCGATCTGGGTCTCGGTGGCGATCTTGGTCGGCATGAGGTTCAGGATGAGGATCTCCAGCGGACGGATGTGCTGGGAGAGCGCCCGTTCCCGGTGCATGACGAAGACGTTTTCCTCGTAGAGGGCATCGTAGGCGGGAAGAGTCTTGGGGATGATCAGCGGCATAGCATCGTTGCTCCTTTTGACGGTTTTAGCGGGAAGTTTTTATCTGCATCCGGAGACGCTTTTTTCACGGGAAGGGGCCGAAACCGGCAGATGGCGCTGACCGTGTTTCTTAAATCTTATCCAGCGCCTGTGCAATATCGGCGATGAGGTCTTCGCTGCTCTCGAGGCCGCAGCTCATCCGCACCAGCTCAGCAGGCACACCGGCAGCGGCCAGCTGCTCGTCGTTCATCTGGCGATGGGTGCTGGAAGCCGGATTCAGGCAGCAGGTGCGGGCATCGGCAACGTGCGTCTCAATGGCGGCAAGCTTCAACTCCTTCATAAAGGTGCTGGCGGCTTCGCGGCCGCCGGCCAGACCAAAGGAAACGACGCCGCAGCTGCCGTTCGGCAGATACTTCTCGGCCAGTGCATGGTAGGGGCTGGACTCGAGGCCGCAGTAGTTGACGTAAGCCACCTTGGGGTGAGCCTCAAGGAACTTTGCGACGGCCATGCCGTTGGCGCAGTGGCGCTGCATCCGGACGTGGAGGCTCTCAAGGCCGAGGTTCAGCATATAGGCGTTCATGGGGGACTGCATCGAGCCGAAGTCGCGCATGAGCTGTGCGGTGGCCTTGGTGATGAAAGCCCCCTCTTTGCCGAAGCGCTCCGCGTAGGTGATGCCATGATAGCTCTCATCGGGAGTACACAGGCCGGGGAACTTGTCGGCGTGGGCCATCCAGTCGAACTTGCCGCCGTCCACGATGGCACCGCCCAGCACAGCGCCATGGCCGTCCATATACTTGGTGGTGGAATGGGTCACGATGTCAGCGCCCCACTCGAAGGGGCGGCAGTTGACCGGCGTGGGGAACGTGTTGTCCACGATGAGCGGTACGCCGTGGGCGTGTGCGGCCTTGGCGAACTTTTCAATGTCCAGCACGGTGAGGGCAGGGTTGGCGATGGTCTCACCAAACACGACCTTGGTGTTGGGCCGGAAGGCGGCATCCAGTTCTTCCTCGCTGCACAGCGGATCCACGAAGGTGGCGGTAATGCCCATCTTCTTCATGGTGACGGAGATGAGGTTGAAGGTGCCGCCGTAGATGGTGCTGGACGCCACGATGTGGTCGCCTGCCTCGCAGATATTGAACAGCGCAAAGAAGTTGGCCGCCTGACCGCTGGACGTCAGCATGGCGGCGGTGCCGCCTTCCAGCTCGCAGATCTTTTTCGCCACCATATCGCAGGTGGGGTTCTGCAGGCGGGAGTAGAAGTAGCCGTCGGCCTTGAGGTCGAACAGCTTGCCCATGTCCTCGCTGGTAGCGTACTTGAACGTAGTGGACTGGATGATGGGGATCTGGCGGGGTTCGCCGTTGCCGGGGGTGTAGCCGCCCTGCACGCAGATGGTATCACGGTTCATTGCAACATACTCCTTTACTGGGTTTGTCTGTATAGCACAATTCCCCGCAGGAGCATGAGCCTCCTGCGGGGAATCGATTCGTTAAATTTTATTCCCTGCAGGAAGCAGAAACTTACTTTCTCAGCCGCTTATCGCTCCTGGTCGCCCAGAAGGTGCCGACGGTCTGGAACACCTGCACCATGAGCACCAGCAGCACGACGCAGACGATCATGATGTTAGTCTGGTAGCGGTAGTAGCCGTAAGACAGAGCGATCTTACCCAGACCACCGCCGCCGATGACGCCGGACATGGCCGAGTAGCCGAGGATGGTCGTCAGGGCAGTGGTCATGCTGGAAATGAGGCCGGGCAGACACTCGGGGATCATGACCTTGGTGATGATCTGGAAGGGAGTCGCGCCCATGCTCTGGGCAGCTTCCACGACGCCCTCGTCCAGCTCACGCAGACTGGTCTCCACCAGACGGGCCACGAAGGGGAAGGCCGCGACCACCAGCGGAACGATGGTGGCCTTGGTGCCGACGGTGGTGCCCACAATGGCACGGGTCAGCGGGAAGACGCAGATCATCAAAATCAGGAACGGCACGCTGCGCAGAATGTTGATGACGATGTTCAGGATGTGCATCAGCCAGCCCGGCAGGGGCAGGACGCCGTCCTTATCGCCAGCCACCAGCAGAACGCCCAGCGGCAGGCCCAGAACCAGAGAAAATGCCGTGGAGAGGACGGTCACGTAGAACGTCTCCCAAATGGCGAAGCCATAATCTGCAAAGCTCATTCTCCGGTCACCTCCTCAACGGTCACACCATTCTGGCTGCGCATATAGGCCGCAGCCTGCTTTGCCTGTTCGGTATCGCGGGGAAGTTTGAGCAGCATGGAGCCGTAGCACTGGCCGCTCAGATCGCGGGTGTCGGCGCTGAGCACAGACACGAGGATGCCCTTCTCCGCAGCGAGGCTCGCCACCAGCGGCTTTGCGGCGGACGAACCATTGAACGTAACACGGACCACATGATCGTCGGGCGCAAAGCTCGAGAGGTCGCGGGCTGCGCTGCCGCCGTTGGGGGCGACGAGGCGCCTGGCCGCAGCCGTCTTGGGATTCGCGAAGATCTCGCGCACCTCACCCTGCTCCACGACCACGCCGCCGTCCAGAATGGCGACGGAGTCGCAGATCTCTTCCACGACGCTCATCTGGTGGGTGATGACCACCACGGTGATGCCCAGCTTCTTGTTGATGTCCTTGATGAGGGTCAGGATGGCGTGGGTCGTGTTGGGGTCCAGCGCACTGGTGGCCTCATCGCAGAGCAGGACTTTGGGGTTGGTGGCCAGCGCACGGGCAATGGCGATGCGCTGTTTCTGGCCGCCGGAGAGCTGGGCCGGGTAGGCATTGGCCTTATCGGGCAGGCCCACCATTTCCAGCAGCTCCCTGGCGCGCTTTTCGGCATCGGCCTTCTTCACGCCCGCAAGCTCCATCGGGAAGCAGATGTTCTTCAGGCAGCTGCGCTGCATCAGCAGATTGAACTGCTGGAAGATCATGGTGATGTCGCGGCGGCGCTCACGCAGGGCTGCGGGGGACAGGGTCTCCATCGCGGTGCCGTCGATGACGACACTGCCCTCGGTGGGGCGCTCCAGCAGATTGATGCAGCGCACCAGCGTGGATTTGCCCGCGCCCGACATACCGATGATGCCGTAGATGGAGCCATCGGGGATGGTCAGGTCGATGTTCTTCAGCGCATTCACCGCGCCGTCCTTCATCTGGAAGGTCTTGGAAAGGTGTTTGATCTCGATCACGATTTACTCCTTAGTTGGTAAAGCTCAGCCCACGATGGGTGCCAGGCTGTCCTGCTTGCCGCCGTAGATGCCCATGGGCTCGACGTGGATGCCGGCGACGGTCACCAGATGGGTGCCCTTCTCCTCGTTGAAGTTGTCCAGATACGGCTGATGCTGGAAGTAGTTGGTGTCGCACTGGCCGTCCTCGACGATGGTGTTGGGGATCACATAGTCGTCGTACTCCTGGATGTCCAGAGTGATGCCCTTAGCGGCCAGAATGTCCTTGCAGACCTCCAGGACCTCGCAGTGGGGAGCAGGAGTAGCAGCGCAGCTGACGGTCTCGCCGTTCAGTGCATCGTAGTCGATGGAAGCGTCATAGCCATCGGTCGGGGTCTCGACGACGGAGACGACAGCGCCTTTGTAGTTCTCATCCATGAAGTCCTTGACCTGCTGGCTCTGCAGAGCGGCGACGAGGGCCTTGATCTTGGGCTCGTTCTCGTTGCCCTCCTTGCAGACCAGAACATTGACGTAAGCAGAAGAGCCGTCCTCCATTGCCAGAGCGTCGGTCATGGGGTCCAGACCAGCGGAGATGGCGTAGTTGGAGTTGATGACAGCGTAGTCCTCGTCCTGCAGGACGTTGGGGACCTGAGCAGCCTCGACCTCATCGACGGTGACGTTCAGGGGGTTCTCCTCGATGTCATTCTTGGTGGCGGTCAGGCCGGCGTCAGCCTTCAGCTTGAAGAAGCCGTTCTTTTCCAGCAGGGTCAGAGCGCGGGCCTCGTTGGTGGTGTCGTTGGGGACAGCGACCTTCACCTTGTCCAGCTTTGCCACAGCGGAAGCAGCCTCAGAAGAAACGGCAGTGCTGGAAGCAGCAGAGCTTGCGGTGGAAGAAGAACCGCCGCAGGCGGTCAGGGCAGCAGCAGCGGCTGCGACACCGGTAACTTTCAGAAAATCACGACGAGTAATCATAGTTTTTTCCCTCTCTATTATTGGATATAATTTACAGCGGCGGCGCGGCACAGTCCGCGCCCGCCTTGAACGGAAGCATCAAAAAAGCCTCCGTCCCTGCCAGCCATGCGCTGCACAAGGACGGAGGCCTGAAACTTCCGTGGTACCACCTTGGTTCACAGCATCCTCGCGGACACTGCCTCAAAACTGCGGCAGAATTTTTTCTGCTTACAGCCGGACGCTTTAACGGGCGCACCCGTCGCGGACTAGTGCTCTTGCTCTTCGTCCGCGCAGCTCCGAGACCATTTTCGGCTCCCTGTTTCCTGCCCTTTTCCACCTGCCGGGCTCTCTGGTAAGGCTCATGCGAAAGCTTACTCTTCTCTTCACAGCCATTTTAGTGATATTGCGTTTATTGTACTCGCCTCGACGGGATTTGTCAACCCCCTAAAACAAACTTTTTTAGTAGGGAATTGAAGTTTCTTCGCCCATGAGACAAAATATGCCCCCGCGCTGTGCGCGCGGGGGCATATTCAGAAGCTATCTATCAGCCCTGCTCCTGCTGTGCCTTCTTGGCTTCGAGAGCCAGAATGGCGTCGCGGCGGCTCAGGTTGATGCGGCCCTGCTGGTCGATGTCCGTCACCTTGACAACGATGGCATCACCCACAGCAACAACATCTTCCACGCGCTCGACACGCTTGGTGTCCAGCTTGGAGATATGGACGAGGCCCTCCTTGCCCGGAGCGATCTCAACGAAGGCACCGAAGTTCATCAGACGGGTGACCTTGCCCTTGTAGATAGCACCGATCTCGGGGTCTTCCACGATGGTCCTGATGGTGAAGATGGCGCGCTTTGCGTCCTCCTGATCCACAGCGGAGACGAAGACATGACCGTCCTCCTGCACGTCGATCTTGCAGTTGCAGGTGGCGCAGATGTCCTGAATGACCTTGCCGCCCTTGCCGATGACGTCCTTGATCTTATCGGTGGGGATCATCATGCTGAACATCTTGGGGGCCCAGCGGCTCAGCTCATGGCGAGGCTCTGCGATGACGGGCTTGATGATCTCATCGAGGATGTACAGACGGCCCTTGCGGCACTTCTCAAAGGCCTCGGCGATGATGTCGTAGGTCAGGCCGTCGATCTTAATATCCATCTGGATGGCGGTGATGCCCTTGCGGGTGCCGCCCACCTTGAAGTCCATATCGCCGTGGAAGTCCTCGACGCCCTGGATGTCCAGCATGGTCATCCAGCGGTCGCCCTCGGTGATGAGGCCGCAGGAGATGCCGGCGACGGGAGCCTTGATGGGGACGCCTGCGTCCATCAGAGCCAGCGTGGAGCCGCAGATGGAAGCCTGAGAGGTGGAGCCGTTGGAGCTCAGGACCTCAGACACGCAGCGGATGGTGTAGGGGAACTCTTCCAGAGAGGGCAGCACAGGCACGAGAGCGCGCTCAGCCAGTGCGCCGTGGCCGATCTCGCGGCGGCCGGGGCTGCGGGGTGCGCGGGCCTCGCCGACGGAGTACGGCGGGAAATTGTAGTGATGGATGTAGCGCTTGGTCTGCTCGTCGGTCAGGTCATCCATAAGCTGGTTGTCCTTGGTGCCGCCGAGGGTGCAGGTGGTGAGCACCTGAGTCTGGCCGCGGGTGAACATACCGGAGCCATGCACACGGGGCAGGATGCCGACTTCTGCGGCCAGCGGGCGGATCTCGTTGATGCCGCGGCCATCCACGCGCTTGCCCTCGTCCAGCAGCCAGCGGCGGACGACGTACTTCTGCATCTTGTAGCTGACGAGGTCGAGGTCGGCCTCGGTCAGGTCGGGGTACTCCTCAGCGATCTTGTCCATGATGGGCAGCAGAGCGGCATCACGCACATTCTTGTCGTCGGTATCCATAGCGGCCTTGAAGTCGTCGAGATACTTTTCCTTGATGGCGTGGAACACGTCCATATCGAGGCCCACGACCTGGAAATCGATCTTCGGCTTGCCGCGCTCGGCCACGATGCTGTTGATGAAGGTGATGATCTTCTTGATCTCCACGTGAGCGGCCTTGATGGCGTTCAGCATGGTGTCCTCATCGACCTCATTGGCACCGGCCTCGATCATGACGATCTTGTCCATGGTGGCGGCGACGGTCAGGGCCAGGTCGCTCTTCTTGCGCTGCTCCTGAGTGGGGTTCAGGACGATCTCGCCGTCCACCAGACCCACCTGCACGCCGCCGATGGGGCCGTTCCAGGGGATCTCGGACACAGCGGTGACCAGAGAAGCGCCGATCATGCCGGCGATCTCAGGGCTGCAGTCGGGGTCAAGGCTCATGACGGTCATGGTGATGCAGACGTCGTTGCGCATCTCCTTCGGGAACAGCGGGCGCATGGGACGGTCCACGACGCGGCTGGTCAGGATGGCGCGCTCGCCGGGGCGGCCCTCACGGCGCATGAAGCTGCCGGGGATGCGGCCTGCGGCGTAGAGCTTTTCCTCGTACTCCACGTTCAGGGGGAAGAAATCGACGCCCTCGCGGGGCTTGGGGCTCATGACCACGTTGCACATCACGCAGGTCTCGCCGTAGCGGATGAGGGCGCTTGCGTTGGACAAGCCGCACATCTTGCCCATCTCCACCTTGAAGGGGCGGCCTGCCAGCGTAGTCTCGTAAACTTTGAAGTTGTCAAAGTTTTCTTTGCGGGAACCAAATTCGATTGCCATTTGGTTTGCCTCCTTATGTCCGTTTGATATTCCAAAAGGCTGCCCGCTGCGCATCATAGCAATAAATCCAGCGTCCGTGCCGCTTCACACAGGCGTTCGATTTACTGCTGCAACACGCAGCAGCGGCCTATTTGTTCCAGTGCCTGGGATACAAGGGAAAATCCAACATAAAAGAGCAAAGGGCAGGCACCATTTGCGGTACCTGCCCTCTGTTTTCTATTACTTACGCAGACCCAGAGTTGCAATCAGAGCACGGTAACGCTCGATGTCCTTCTTCTGGAGGTAGGCCAGCAGATTGCGGCGGCGGCCAACCATCTTCATCAGACCACGGCGGCTGTGGTGATCGTTAGGGTTCTTCTTCAGGTGCTCGTTCAGCTCGTTGATGTGAGCGGTCAGCAGAGCGACCTGGACTTCGGGAGAGCCAGTGTCCTTCTCGGTCAGAGCGACTTTGGCCATAACTTCCTGCTTGTTCATAGTAACAGTACCTCTTTATAAAATTTTTATTTGCCAGCGACACAGCAGTGGGAAAACGGTACTCCCGAGTGGGCATACTCCCAGCCCCGTATCGCGGTAACAGGGCTAGTATAACAGAAACCAACGTAAAAAGCAAGAAAAATTTTTACAGATCCGCAAAAATGAGGATGTTGTTTTCCTGTCAAATCATGTTATAATCTGTCTATTGTAATAAAGAGGTAGATCAAATGACACATTGCTTTTCCCGCCGCAGCTTCCTCAAAGGAAGCGCAGCCGCCGCAGCGGCCCTCACCAGCCCGCTCCTCCCGGCTGATGCAGCTTTTTCTGAAACCGAAAACGGCCTGTTCTCCCCTGTCTCTGCTCTCTGCCAGACCCAGTACGGCCCGGTGAAGGGCCGAGAGGGCGAAAACGGTCTGCTCTGCTGGTACGGCATCCCCTATGGCGCTGCCCCCACGGGCGAAAGCCGCTGGACAGCGCCGCAGGAGCCCGCCCGCTGGTTCACTGTGCGGGACTGCACCAGCCCCGCTCCGGCGGCCTACCAGTACACCACTTTCCCCCTCGGCACCGAGGACTGCCTGACACTGGACATTTATTCTTCCGCCGAGGCCAAAAAGCGGCCCGTCCTCGTCTATCTGCACGGCAGCGCCGCCACAGGCTCATCTCTCGAGCTGCCCGGCAGCGAACTCGTGCGGGACGCGGGCTGCGTCTTTGTCGCGCTCAACTACCGGCTGGGGCTGTTCGGGTGGAACTGTCTGCCCGCTCTTACTTCCGGCTCCGACGCCGCCGGCAATTTCGCCCTGCTGGACATCGCCCGGGCGCTGGACTGGGTGAAGGAAAATATCCACCGCTTCGGCGGCGACGCCGACAACATCACCCTCTGCGGCTTCTCTGACGGCGGGCGGATGGCAGCGGCCCTTGCGGGCAGCCCGCTCTTCCGCGAACGCTTCCAAAAAGCCGTCGCCATCTCCGGCGGGCTGTCCCTCGCCGACCCGGACGCCGCCGCCCAGAAGCTGGCTGAAAATTTCGCACCGCTGGCCGTAGAAGACGGGCGGTTCGCTGACACGGCTTCCGCCGCCGAATGGCTGCTGACGCCGGGGGCGGACGTCCGGGAATGGCTCTGCGGCCTCGAACCGGCCCGCATTGCGGCCCTCGGCAAACCAGCCATCCTTTACGCAGACGATGTGGTGCTCTCCCGGGGCGCCCGGAGTGCTGTCCCTCTCCTGCTGCTCAGCAGTGCCACCGAATTCAGCGGCTTTGTCCGGGACGACCTGCGGCCCGCTTCCAGCGCGGCTCGGGCCTATGCCGTAAAATACGGCTCAGCCCTCTGCCGCTGGAGTAGCACCGAAGCCGTCGCCGAAGCGCTGGGCGGCAGTGCTCCGGTCTGGCTTGGCCTCATCGACTACGGCGGAGCCGACAGTCAGACGACTATCCCGGGCCTCGGCTCCTTCCACGGCCTGCCGCTGGCGCTGTTCTCGTCCGAAAGCAGCTATTCTGCCTGTGCTGATTTGTCTTCGGCAGGTGCGCAGGCCCTTTCGGCCCAGCTGAAACAGGCGCTTGCCGGCTTCATGACCAGCGGCTCCCCGGGCTGGGGCGTCTGGACGCCGCAAGACCGCGACGCCCTCCACTTCGATGCCGACAGCGAAACAGCCTGCATCACCTTCAACTCCTACCCGGATACCCAGGAAAGTATCCGCGCCGCCATGGCCGCAGACACGTCCCTCTCCGCCGCCGAAAAGGAAACGGTGGAGCACCTCTATTTTTCCGGTTTCTCTTTCTGACGAAGCAAAAACGCACCTCACCGATCGCTTTCATCGGTGAAGTGCGTTCTTGTTTTATTCAGCGGCTGATGCCGCCCACAGCCTTTTTGATCTCGGCTTTGTTCTGATACATCGCAGCGTCAGCTTCCATGAACAGCTCGTCCGCCGTCATGGCGCGGCCTGCCTGCATGGCATAGCCCACTGCGATGGAAACGGGATACTCTTCCTTCGCATCCCACTCCGCGCACAGCCGCCGGAGCGTTTCGACTGCTGCCTTCACAGCGTCCTCATCCGTCGCAGCCGCAATGACCGCGAACTCATCGCCGCCGATGCGGAAGCAGTCCTCGGCCCGGTAAAAGGCCTCCCGGATGCAGCGGGCCGCACAGCAGAGCAGTTCGTCACCGGCACGGTGGCCGTATTGGTCGTTGGTCTGCTTGAGCCAGTTGACGTCCATAACGATGTAGGTCCAGTCCGTGCGCTCGGGCCAGCGGGACTTCATATACTTGAAGGCCGTATAGTTGAAAAGCCCGGTCAGCGAGTCGACGTAGGCCAGATTTTTGTAGTTTTCCAGCTGGGCCTGTTCGTCGCTGGCCTGCCGGATGCGGTGGAGCACGATGCGGCCCAGCATCACCAGAAATCCCAGCAGACCGGCGCAGTAGCACACGGCGTAAGTCCGGTCCCGGTAGCCGCTGTAGAAGGTCGCCAGCGCAAGCAGAGTACCCGCTGCCAGCGCGCCGAAAGCCAGCAGGATGTTCCTCACCTCGCCGCTGTGGTTCTTTTTATAGGAGACCATGAGGGTATGGAATGCTGCCAGAATGCTGGCAATGACGGTGATATGAATGGGCATGAGCAGCCACAACATGGGCTGTCCGGCCAGCAGCCAACCCGCAGCGTCTGCTGCCAGCAGTACCAGCGCAGCCATCTGCGGGAGGCGGATGAGCCAGCCATCATTCTTTACGGTGCAGCGGATGAATTCCAGCACGAAAGGCACTGTGAGGCTGAAGGTGACCAGTGAGACGAACACGACGAGATTCGCCCTGTCCGTCACCAGTGCCAGCAGCTCGGAATCGGTCAGCGCCCAGATGCCGACGTCCAGCATCAGCCCGATCATCACCCGAGTCTGATGGCAGACCTCCGGAGTGAAGATGCTGCGCATCGTCACCATCAGAACGCCAAGCTCCACGGCGCACACCAGCGCGTAAAGGCTGCGCCTGAAATAATAGCTGCTCAGTTTCGTCTGGGTGGCCAGCACCGACTCGCTGCCCAGCATCGCGCTGAGGGCCGACGGCTCCGCACAGCGAAGCACCAGCGTCTTTCCGGCCGCGCCCTCCGGCAGAGCAGCAAAGAGCCGCATCTCTGCCGGGCCGCTGCCCGGGTCATAGGTATAGAACACCGTCTCCTGACCGTCCGCCGCCCGCAGCCCGAGGCTGAACTTCTGCTTCGTGCTGCGGATGCTCAGCATCAGGCTTTCCCCCATGCTTTCCGGAATGTCATATACGGCCAGCTGGTCTGTTTCCAGCGTCCAGCTGTCGTTCAGTTCCTGCAGACTGCCCTGCACCAGTGTGCGGTGGGGGTCTTCCTGAACACGGCAGGAGTCTGCCACCCCCAGAAGGACCAGCAGCGCCACCAGCCAGACCAGGATGCGCAGGCACCATTTCTGTTTTGTTTTTTCATAAAGTTCACTCCGCAAAGTATTCCTGCGCGCGCTGGGCTGCGTGGTCGATGCACTCGCGCAGCTCATCCAGCGTGTCGAACTTTTTGCTGGGGCTGAGGTAGGCGTGGAACTCCACCACCGGGTCGGTGCCGTAAAGGTCGCCGGTAAAGCCCGGGATGAAGGTCTCGCAGGTCACCTTGCTCTCGTCGCTGTTGACGGTGGGCCGGGTGCCAAGGCCGGTGGCCGAGGGGTACCACTTGTCCCCTATTCTGGTGCGGGTGATATAGATGCCGTACCGGGGCAGCTGGAAGCCCTGCGGGTAGAGCTGGTTGATGGTCGGCACGCCCAGCGTCCGGCCAAGGCCCGCCCCGTGATGCACCGTGAAGCGGATGGCGTAGGGCATCCCCAGCATGGCATTGGCCGCCGGGATGTCACCACCTTCCAGCGCGGTGCGGATGCGGGTGGAGGAAACAGGCTTCTCCTCAAACTGTGCCATCGGCAGGACGACTACCTCCACGCCCAGCGGCTCGCAGAGCTGACGCAGCAGCTCCGGTGTGCCTGCCGCCCTGGCACCGAAGGTGAAGTTCTCGCCGCAGAACAGCGCCCGGGCGTTGCAGTCCCGGATGATGCCCAGCACGAACTGCTCCGGCGTCATGGCCTTGATCTCCTCGAAATCAGGGCAGAGATAGTGCTCCACGCCGAGGCTGGCGATGAGGGCGTGCTTGTCCTCAGTGGAGAGCAGGCGCTTGCCCTTCATCTTGTTTTCGGTGGGCAGGCGGAAGGTGAACACCGCCGGTGCCGCGCCATGGGCCCTGGCCCACTCCACTGCGCCATTGATGACCGCGCGGTGGCCGATGTGGATGCCGTCAAAAAAGCCCATTGCCACAGCAGAGCCGTGGGCACCGCCCAGCGCAAGCGGCGCAAGCTGTGAATAGATCTGCATGAATGTTCTTTAATTCCTCTCTACAAAGAGTTTTTCGACCTTGAGCACGCCGCCGGTGATGTTCGCAAGGCCCAGGAACTGGCCCTCGGCATTGCGGACACGGTAACGGCCATCTGCCGCCGGGTAACGACTGGTGGGGCAGCCGTTGTACAGGTGCTGCTCCACCCTTGGCTCTGCCACCAGCAGAGGCAGGCTCTCGAACACGCTCTCCACCGGCAGCATCAAAGCCTGCAGTGCCTCGGGGCCTGCGTCCTTTGCCGCCTGTATCTCTTCCAGCGTGTGGGCGTCGGCCTCGGTGTAAACACCCGCCGTCGTGCGGCGCAAGGCGCTCATGGTGCCTTTCTGGCCCATAGCAGCGGCAATGTCCTCCAACAGAGTGCGGATATACGTTCCCTTGGAGCAGCGGACGGTGAGGACGTATTCGTTCTCCACCGGGCTGCCGCCGTACCGGATGTCCAGTATCTCGATGGGACGGGCCTTCCGCTCCACCGTGACGCCCTCGCGGGCCAGCTTATAAAGGGGCTGGCCGTTGATCTTGACCGCCGAGTACATGGGCGGCGTCTGCATCTGGGGGCCGAGGAACCGAGGCAGAACAGCCAGCAGTTCCTTCTCCCCTGCCGTCACCGGGGCCGTTTCCAGCACGGTGCCGGTGATGTCGCCGGTGTCGGTCTGCATCCCCAGCCGCAGCCGGGCGCAGTAGGTCTTGGTGTGGTCGAGCTGAAGGTCCACGGCCTTGCTGGCCCCGCCGCAGAACACCGGCAGAACGCCGGTGGCCATGGGGTCCAGCGTACCGCTGTGACCCAGCTTGCGGGTGCCGAGGATGCCGCGCAGCTTGGCGATGACGTCAAAGCTGGTCCACTCCATTGGCTTATCTACGATAAGGATGCCCTGCATCAGCTTTCCTCCTGCGTCTCGGGGCGGTCGAGTTCCGCCTCCACTTCGGCCAGAATGGCGCTCTTGGCGTTGTCGAGGTTGCCCAGCAGCTCACAGCCCGCTGCGCGGGTGTGGCCACCGCCGCCCAGACGCCGTGCGATGGCGCAGGCGTCCACGCCCTTGGCGGCGCGCACGCTGATGCGGTAGCTGCCGCCGGGCTGCTGACGGAGCAGCAGGCCCACTTTGACCCCCTCGATGCTGATGGGCAGGCTGGTCAGCTCTTCCAGGTCAGCCGGGTCCACGCCGCTCTGCTCTATCTCGTCCCGGGTCAGATACATCAGGGCGCAGCGGCCCTCAAGATGATATTCCAGATGGTTGCGGGCGATACGCTCCGCCTCCATCCGCTCCCGGGGTTTGGTGTCGAAGAGCAGGGTGTTCAGCTCCTCCACCTGCGCACCGGCCAGAATGAGCTGTGCAGCCACGAGGTGGGTGTTGGCAGTGGTGGAAGAGAACCGGAAGCAGCCGGTGTCAGTAGCGAGGCCGGTGTAGAGGCAGTTGGCGATGAGGGGGGTGATCTCCACGCCCATCTCGCTGATGACCTCATACAAAAGCTCTGCCGCTGCGGCCGCATTGCCGTCCAGCAGGGTGAAATCTGCATAGCCGCTGTTGCCCGTGTGGTGGTCGATGCAGAGATCGACGTGGCGGGTATACTGCGGCACACCGTTGTTTTCACCAAAGAGCTGCACGCTGGCAACGTCCACGGCCACAACGGTCTTGGGCTCAAACTCGCCCCGGAACGGCACCGGTGCAGTAAAGCTGTAGCGGGAAGGCACTGCATCGGAGCAGAGGACAGCTGCCGTCTTGCCCAGCGCCTTGAGCGCGTGGCAGAGGGCGCTGCCGCAGCCGATGGTGTCACCGTCCGGGTTTTTATGACACAGGACCAGAATGTTGTCCGCAGCACAGAGGCGCTCCGCCATCTGCTGCACATTGAGCTGTTCTGTCATTTGATGGATCCATCCTTTCCGCAGCGCTGGATTTATTCCTCGGTCTCGGCGGGCCGAGAGTCCTCAGCATCGCCGTTCACATTCAGCGTGCGGAGCAGCTCATTGATGTGGGCTGCATAGGCGGCACCGTCGTCCTCCACAAAGATGAAGCGGGGTGCCTTGCGGATGTGCATTTTCTTGCTCACTTCGGTGCGCACATGGCCTGCGGCGCGGTTCAGGGCCTCGATAGCGGGCTTGGGGCCGTCCTCACGGCCCATCACGCTCACATAGACCTTCGCCACGTCCAGGTCGGGCGTCACATCCAGCCGGGTGACGGTCAGCAGACCGCCCTCCAGCCGCGGGTCTTTCAGCCGTCCGATGATGGCGATGAGCTCACGCTTCATGTCCTGCGCCAGACGGCCCATATTTTTCTGAGACATAGTTTCTCCTCTAAAATAAACCTCTCCGTCATTGCTTCGCAATGCCACCTCTCCTATCGAGGAGAGGCCTTGGCATTTCGTAAAGCTTCACCTCTTCGCCAGAGGCTCTCCTCGGTAGGGGCAACAACGACGACCGCCGCCAGTGGCGGAAACAGGGAGTCGCTGTTGGGGCAGCGGCCAGCAAGACGCAAACGAAGTGCTGCGGATGCTGGGTGCCGCAACCCGGCCTTGTCGAGCGAAGGCAGACTGAGAGGTTATTTCTCTTAGTCGCGGTATTCTTCCATCTTGAAGGCCTCGTAGACGTCGCCTTCCTTGACGTCGGCAAACTTTGCCAGAGTAACGCCGCACTCGTAGCCCTCGGCCACTTCCTTGGCGTCGTCCTTGAAGCGCTTCAGAGATGCGATCTCGTCCTCCGTGATGACGATGCCGTCACGGACGACACGCACCTTGCTGTCGCGGGTGATCTTGCCGCTGGTGACACGGCAGCCTGCAACGGTGCCGACGTTGGAGATCTTGTAGACCTGACGGACCTGCAGCTCGCCCAGAGACACCTCGCGGAACTTGGGAGCCAGCATACCCTTCATAGCGTCGGTGACGTCGTTGATGGCGTCATAGATGACGCGGTACATACGCATCTCGACCTTGGTGGCAGCGGCCTCTTCCTTCGCCACGTTGTCGGGGCGGACGTTGAAGCCGATGATGATGGCATTGGATGCGTCGGCCAGGTCAACGTCGGACTTGCTGATGGCACCGACACCGGCGTGGATGACGCGGACGCGGACCTCGTCGTTGGAGATCTTCTCGAGGCTCTGCTTGACGGCCTCGGCGGAACCCTGGACGTCAGCCTTGACGACGATGGCCAGCTCCTTCATATCGTTCTGAGCCATCTGGCTGAACAGGTTATCCAGAGTGACCTTCTGGAAGGAGGAGAACTGCTTCTCCTTGGCGGCAGCGATACGCTGCTCGGCCAGCTCACGGGCCAGACGCTCGTCCTCGACGGCCTCGAACAGGTCGCCGGCCTCAGGCACAGCGGTCAGACCGGTGATCTCCACAGGAGTGGAGGGGCCGGCGTCGTTCAGCAGAATGCCCTTGTCGCTGCGCATGGTACGCACACGGCCCACGGCGGTACCGGCGATGATGACGTCGCCGGAGTGGAGGGTGCCGTTCTGCACCAGAATGGTGGCGATGGGGCCCTGGCCCTTGTCCAGACGAGCCTCGACAACAGCGCCCTTGGCACGGCGGTTGGGGTTAGCCTTCAGCTCCATGACCTCAGCTTCCAGAGCGATGCGCTCCAGCAGGTCGTTGATGCCCATGCCGGTCAGAGCAGAGACAGGGATGCAGGCGACATCGCCGCCCCAGTCCTCGGTGATGATGCCGTACTTGGTCAGGCCCTCCATCACGCGCTCAGGGTTGGCGGTGGGCTTATCCATCTTGTTCATGGCCACGATGAGCTTGACGTTGGCGGCCTTGGCGTGGTTGATGGACTCGACCGTCTGGGGCATGATGCCGTCATCGGCGGCGACGACCAGAACTGCAATATCGGTCATGTTGGCACCGCGGGCGCGCATGGAGGTGAATGCCTCGTGGCCCGGGGTATCCAGGAAGGTGATGAGGCTGTCGTTGACCTTGACCTGATATGCACCGATGGCCTGAGTGATGCCGCCGGCCTCGCCTGCGGTGACATTGGTCTTGCGGATAGCGTCCAGGATACTGGTCTTGCCGTGGTCAACGTGGCCCATGACGCAGACGACCGGGGGACGGGTGACGAGATCGTCCTGAGAATCCTCCTCCTGGGTGAACAGGCGCTCCTCGATGGTGACGTGGACTTCCTTCTCGACCTTGGCGTGGAACTCCTCGGCCACCAGAGCGGCGGTATCGAAATCGATGATGTCGTTGATGGCATGCATCTCGCCCATCTGCATGAACTTGGCGATGACCTTGCCGGCCTGCTGCTTCAGGCGGGCAGCCAGCTCACCGACGGTGATCTCATCGGGGATGAGGACCTTCAGCTGCGCATTGCGGGCCTTTTCCAGCTGGATGCGCTGCAGACGCTCGAACTCGGTCTCACGCTTGCCCTTCTGGAACTGCTGGCGCTGGCGCTGGCCGCGCTGGGTGAACTTCTGCTTGTTGCCCTGGGGGGTGGGCTTGCGGCGGTTCTCGGTGTTCTTGGTGGAAGCCAGATCGTCGTAACGGGCGTCGAAGCGGTCCACGTTCATATCGACGGTGCGGGTATCGACGGTGACCTGATTGTCCTCGCGGCGGACAGAGACGGACTGAGCGGAAGCTGCAGTAGCCTTTGCGCCGGTCTCACGGGCCAGCTCGCTCAGGGAGACGGTCTTCTCCTCGCGCTTCTTGTGCTGCTCGTTCTTCTTGTTGTTTTGCTTGGCAGCGGGCTTTGCCTCGGCCCTTGCGGGCTCAGCCTTGGGAGCCTCGGGCTTCTTTTCGGCCTTGGGCTCCGCCTTCTTCTCGGCGGGCTTCGGCTCAGCCTTGGGAGCCTTGGCGCTGTTCAGGAACTCGTCCAGGCTCTTGACGCTGTTGTCCTTGCTGAACTTCTCCAGCAGGTAGTTCAGCTCGTTCTCTTCCAGAGTAGAGCTGTTCTTCTTGCCGGTGCTGCCCATGGCGTTCAGCTCGTCGAGGACCTTCTTGGCAGAGATGTTCAGGTCCTTTGCAAAATCGCTCACTTTATATTTTACGATCATTCGCTCATATCCTCCTCAGTTTGAATCGCTCCGCACGCCGTCAGCCGGTCAAAGCAGAGTTTGGCGAGGTTGCGGTCGGTGACGGCATAAATGGCCACCGGTTTGCGGCTGATGTCAGCCAGCTTATCCTGTGTCAGCGGCATGGGGATGACGTCCACCATATCGCCCACAGCGTAGTTGAGCCGCTGCACGGTCTTGGGGCTGGCGTCGGATGCAGTCATCACGAGCCATGCCTTGCCCTTGACGACGGCGTCTTCCACCGCGTCAAAGCCCATGGTCAGAGCGCCCGCCTTGCGGCAGAGGCTCACGGCCTGGAACAGGGCCTCATTCGGCTCAAGGGCCGGTTTTGCGGGGGCGTTATGCTTCTTTGCCATCGCGGTCGGCCTCCTTTTCTGCTTCCACACTGGCCAGCTGCTGGGCCAGTGCATCGTATACCTCGGCGGGGACCGGCTGCTCAAAGCAGCGCTCCAGCGCCTTCTTCTTTTTTGCCTTTGCAAGGCAGGCGGCATCCGGGCAGAGGTAAGCACCGCGGCCGGGCTTCTTGCCCACGGGGTCGATGCTGATCTCTCCGCTGGGTGCGCGCACCACACGCACCAGTTCCTTCTTGGGGCGGCTGGTCAGGCAGCCGATGCACTGGCGGGCAGGGATCTTCTTTTGTGCCATCCGGTTTTCCCTCCTTCGGCAGGTGTTCCGCGCTTATTCTGCGGCGGTGTCTTCGGTCTTCTCAGCCTCGGCAGCCTTCGGCTCTTCCTCGCCGTAGTAGCCGCTCTCGGGGCGGATGTCGATATTGTAGCCGGTCAGGCGGGCGCACAGACGGGCGTTCTGGCCCTTGTTGCCGATGGCAAGGCTCAGCTGCTGGTCCGGCACGGTCACGCGGCAGGAGCGGGTCTCGCCGGGCAGCAGCTCGACCTTGACCACCTTTGCGGGGCTGAGAGCTGCGGAGATGAACTCGGAGATGTCCTCGCTCCACTTCACGATGTCGATCTTCTCGCCGCCCAGCTTCTCGACGACAGCGGCCACACGGTCGCCGTGGGGGCCGATGCAGGCAGAGACGGGGTTGACGTTGGCGTCCTTGGACCAGACAGCCATCTTGGTGCGGGCGCCGGCCTCGCGGCTGATGGCCTTGACCTCGACGGTGCCGTCGTAGATCTCAGGCACTTCCAGCTCGAACAGGCGCTTGACGAGGCCGGGGTGGGTGCGGCTGATCATGACGCGGGGGCCGCGCTCACTTGCCACGACATCCACGATGTAGACCTGCAGCATCTGGCCTTCGGTGTAGACCTCGCCGGGGACCTGCTCGTTGCGGGGCAGGATAGCCTCGCCGCCCTTGCCCAAGTCGAGGGCAACGATGCCCTTCTCGGGGTCAACGCGGGTGACGGTAGCCTGCACGATGTCGTGGGCGCGGGACTGGATCTCGCTCAGCTGCTGGCTGCGCTCAGCCTCACGGATGCCCTGACGGATGACATGCTTTGCGGTCTGGGCGGCGATGCGGCCAAAGTCCTTGGTCTTGAGGGGGGTCACGACGCGGTCGCCCACCTGATAGCTCTTGCGGATGTGCTGAGCCTCGGTGATGCCGATCTCGCTGTGCTCGTCGTACCAGTCCTCATCGGCCACGACGTCCTGGATGAGGGCGACGTTGAACTTGCCGGTGCTGGGGTCGATCTCGACCATGACGTGGTCGTCCTCGACCTCGTAGTTCTTCTTCACGGCGATGACGATAGCAGCCTTGATCTTTTCGATCAGGTACTCCGCGGTGATGCCGCGCTCGTGCTCCAGCATGGAGAGAGCTTCAAAAAATTCGTTGTTCGCTGCTGCCATTTTTCGGGTTCCTCCTAGATTATAATGGTATCTTTTCTCGATTCATCTTTGGCTCTCCCTCTGGGAGAGCTGGCGCGGAACGCGCCTGAGAGGGCTGTTCTTAATCAAACAGATGTTCGTCATCACAGAGATGGACGCCGGATGCGGCGTTCACCTCAAAGCTCACCGGGCCGTTCTCCGTCTCGACCGTGACGGTGCTGCCCTCGCGGCCTTTCAGGATACCGGCAAACTCGCGCACGCCGTCGGCGGTGGGGCGGATGAGCTTGACGCCGATCTTCTCGCCCTTGAGTGCCTCGTAGTGCTCCGGGCGGGTCAGCTTGCGGCCAAGGCCGGGGCTGCCCACCTCGAGATAATAGCTCTGGTCGATGGGGTCTGCCTCATCGAGGATGGGGTCCAGCGCGTGGGACACTTCGGCACAGGTGTCGGTGTCCATGGTGCCATCCTTGTCGATGAGCACACGGAGATACCAGTCCGGCCCTTCCTTCTCAAAGACCACATCCCACAGGCGCAGGCCCATGCCCTCCACGACGGGGCGGACAAGCGCTTCGACTCTCTGGGCGGTGTTGCCGCCAGACTGCTTCGCCATAAAAAACCTCCAAACAAACAAGAAAAGCGGACCTTGCGGCCCACTTTCCAATAAAACTATAGCGTACTATTAGAATATAGCATACTCTTGCGGATTATGCAAGCTTTTTGCTAGAAATTTTGCGTTTTTACGCCTGCTGTACCCGCAGCGAAGCGAATTCAGCCGTCGAGCCATGCATCCATAAAAGCAGATGCAAGCTTAAGGGCAACCTCAGCGACCTCTCCGCCGGAGACTCCATCCCCGTTCACTTGATACAACTTGTCCAGCATCTCATCAAGAACAGGTGTATTATAACCCAGAAGATGACCATACTGTGGATGATAACGGTAGCGGATGCAGCCATCTGAACCCTTTGTATAGTATCCCTCTTCCGTAAACAGGAATCCCTTACTGCCGTCTCCAAAAAACGATTCATCAATCATGCCCAGAACATCCCGGTAAGATACCCCGCTCGCGTAGGACTCGCGTGCTTTCTCGAACTTGCTCATCGGGATCTCCCCTTGTGTATAGCACTTGTATCTGCTGCATCTGGGCAAATACTCTTGAATGATCCGGGCTTTCATTTTCTTTTTATCTTCTGCCATACTTGCACCTTCTCCATTTCTACATTCGACATCGTTCGCAGTTTTCTCCTGCGCACAGATGCGATCTCTTAATAGCTATATTATACTATCAGTCTATATGCAAATCCATCGGCAAAATTCCAGAAAATCCGGTCGATTCTTTTACAGCACCCACACACCATCACGGAACAGGTCAACCGTATGTCCGTCGCGGCACTTGCCGGTGATATGGCTGTCCTCGGCACCCACCATGACGTCCTCGTGGATGGCGGACTGGTTCATGCCTCGGGCCAGCAGCTCGTCCTTGCTCAGGCGGGTGCCATTCTCGGTGGTGCCGGGATAGCTGGCACCAAAGGCGATGTGACAGGCGGCGTTCTCATCGAAGAGGGTGCTGTAGAACAGCGCGCCGCTGCGGTTGATGGGGCTGGACGCCGGCACCAGCGCCACTTCGCCGATGCTCCGTGCGCCCTCGTCGGTGTCCAGCAGCCGGCCCAGAAGCTCCGCGCCCTCGTCTGCACCGTGCTCCACGACGCGGCCATCCTTGAAGGTGACATGGAAGCCCTTGATGAGCTGGCCGTTGAAGACGTAGGGTTTCGTGCCGTAGACGATGCCGTTCACCTTGTCCTTGTGGGGTGCGGTGAAGACCTCTTCGGTGGGGATGTTGGGCAGGAAGACCACGCCCTTTTCACTGACGCTGGCGGCACTCTCCCAGGTGGCCTTGTCGGCGATGCCGACGGTCAGATCCGTGCCGTTGCTGCTCTCGAAATGGACGCTCTCGAGGTCGAGGGCGTTCATCTTGTCCTTCAGGCCGGTCAGACGGTCGAGGTGGGCCTTCCACTCGTTGACAGGGTCGCCGCCCGTCACGCGGCAGACATCGAAAATGAGCTGCCAGAGCTTCTCGATGGCCGCAGCCTCGTCCAGTTCCGGGAACATCTTTTTTGCCCACGGGGCGCTGGGCATGGCGGCGATGGACCACTGGACGCGGTCGTTCATGGTGTACTCGCGCCACGGAGCCATGAACTTGCGCTGACCGGCGTTCACCCGGCTGATTTTCGCGCCGTCGAGACCGGCGTAGACTTCCGGGTCATCGGCGAGGATATGCAGCACGCAGACCCCGCCCTCACTCTCGGCGTAGTCAAGATAGCGGCGCAGCTGCCAGGACTTGAAATCGCTCAGGGCTTCCTCGCTGCCCAGTTCCATCCGGCTGCGGGAAACGTCGTTGTCGCTCCAATTCACCAGCACGTCACGGGCGCCGGCCTCGTAGGCACTGCGCACGCACAGACGGGCCAGCGGTGCGGCCTCGAGGCAGCAGTTGATGACAAGGGTCTGGCCCGGCTGGGGATTGACACCCACCCGGACGATGAAATCGGCATATTTTTTCAGAAGAATAGTAAAGTTTTCCACGGAATATCCTTTCTGCCGTGCAAAGCACGGCGATGCATTTTCTATCTGACAGTATAACCGTTCCCGGGCGAATTGTCCACCCGATAAAAACAAAACAGACGCCTCTTCCGGTTGAAAAAACCACGAAACGTCTGTTATACTATCATTCGAGAGTGCTGTCTACATACGGCAGGCGGTCTACACCTTTCCGGCCCTGCGTCGGGAAGGCGAACATTTTTGTTATGCCCCCGACGCTCCACAGCGAAAGGGGTGATGCTTCATGACGCTTTTGGAAACTTTAGCTCTTCTCACGTTGCTTGCAACTGTGGGTTTTGGGATGTTCGATATTGCGTATAAAATCTTCAATCACAAAAAATGACCGCCGTGCCTACCAAACTCGTGCGGTCATTCTTTGTGATTGACTTGCCGGAAAGGTGCTGACCGTTTGCCAGACAGCACTCTCTTCGTTTATATAATACCACAGCCCCGCCGAAATTGCAACGGCGGGGCTGTTTTTTCACTCACAAAAGTAAGTTTTTATCAGAACTCGATCTTGCTCTCGATGTAGCTCTTCAGCTCGGAGATAGGCATACGAACCTGCTCCATGGTGTCGCGGTCGCGGACGGTGACGCAGTTGTCGGCCACGATGCCCTTGGCCTCGTCGCCCACGGTGTCGAAGTCCACGGTGATGCAGTACGGAGTACCGATCTCGTCCTCACGGCGGTAGCGCTTGCCGATAGAACCGGTATCGTCGTAGTCCACCATGAAGTACTTGCTCAGCTCATTGCGGATCTCCATTGCCTTGTCACCCAGCTTCTTGCTCAGGGGCAGGACAGCGCACTTATAGGGAGCCAGAGCCGGGTGCAGATGCAGGACGGTGCGGATGTCCTCCTTGCCCTTGCTGTCGGTCAGGTGCTCCTCATCATAAGCCTCGCACAGGAAGGCCAGAGCCACGCGGTCACAGCCCAGAGACGGCTCGATGACATAGGGGATGTAGTGCTCGTTGGTCTCGCTGTCGAAGTACTCGAGGCTCTTGCCGGAGGCTTCCTGATGACGGCTCAGGTCGTAGTTGGTGCGGTCTGCAATGCCCCACAGCTCGCCCCAGTCGGTGAACGGGAAGGCATACTCGATGTCGGTGGTAGCGCGGCTGTAGAAGGCCAGCTCTGCAGGCTCGTGGTCACGCAGGCGCAGGTGCTCCTTCTTGATGCCGAGGCTCAGCAGCCAGTTCTCGCAATAGTCCTTCCAGTAGGCGAACCACTCGAGGTCGGTGCCGGGCTTGCAGAAGAACTCGCACTCCATCTGCTCGAACTCACGGGTACGGAAGGTGAAGTTGCCCGGGGTGATCTCGTTGCGGAATGCCTTGCCCACCTGGCAGACGCCGAAGGGCAGCTTGCGGCGGGTGGTGCGCTGGATGTTGGCAAAGTTGACGAAGATGCCCTGTGCCGTCTCGGGACGGAGGTAGCAGGTGGAAGAGCTGTCCTCGGTGACGCCGATGGCGGTCTTGAACATCAGGTTGAACTTACGGATGGGGGTGAAGTCGTGCTTGCCGCAGACGGGGCAGACAATATCCTCGTGTTCAGCGATGAAAGCGTCCATCTCGTCAAAGCTCATGGCATCGACGTTGACCTCGGGGTGCTCGTCGCCGATAAGCTTGTCGGCACGGTGGCGTGCCTTGCAGGCGCGGCAGTCCAGCAGCGGGTCCGAGAAACCGGCAACGTGGCCGGTGGTGATCCAGGTCTGAGGGTTCATGATGATGGCGGCATCGAGGCCCACATTGTAGGGGCTCTCCTGCACGAACTTTTTCAGCCATGCCTTCTTGACATTGTTCTTGAACTCGACACCCAGAGGGCCGTAGTCCCAGCTATTGGCCAGACCGCCGTAGATCTCAGAACCGGGGAACACATAACCACGATTCTTGCAGAGATTGACGATCATATCAAGGGTCTTTTCGCTCTGTTCCATTGTAAGTACATCCTTTCCGTCCGCGGCTGGTTTGCCGTGTCGTGTTGTGTATTTGTCCCGGCTGCTTTCCCCGCAGCCGGGCGTGCTTTTCCTGTTAAAAGCACAGTATCTTTACTTTATCATGTTTTGCGGGGATTGTAAAGCCTTGCCCCGCATCCAGAACAACACAATCAGATTTATCATATAAAAATGGTAAAAAATAAAGAGTCTGACGAAATTTTCCCCAGACGACAAAAGCCCCCGCTTCTGCGAGGGCTTTGAGGCTCACTTATGATATTTCATTCCGGCATTGATGGTGCAGGCACGGTAGATCTGTTCGGTGAGAACAAGGCGGGCCAGCTGGTGGGGCATCGTGATGCGGCCCATGCTGAACTTGAGCGCCGCCGCGCGCTTGACCTCGTCCGAGAGGCCGTGGGACGAGCCGATGACGAAGGCCACATCTCCCGCACCGCTGTTTGCGCGGTCGGCAAGGAATTGGGCCAGCTCATCGGAGGAAATTTGTTTTCCTTCGATGCACATGGCGACGATCGCCGCGCCCTTGCGGACGCTGCCGAGGATGGCTTTGCCCTCTTTATCCAGCGCCTTTTTCACCACAGCGTCGGAGGCGTTCTTCTCTTCGATTTTTTCTTCCGGAAGCTCGATGATGCGGAAGGACGCAAACGCCGCCAGACGCTTCTGGTATTCGGCCACGCCCTCGGCGAAGTATTTCGCGTTGAGCTTGCCGACGCAAATCAGGTCGATATTCTGCATGGTTATCGTTCCTCTTTTGTGTATGATCTCGCGCTGGTGGCGCGGGGCTGTTTTTTTCTTTTGGTCAAGCGGCTTGCGCTCCGCGCGGGCCAGAGGTAGGGAGGGGTGTTTCGAATCCCCCCTCCCTACCTCTGGACTCCACTCTCCCCGCAACGAGTTAAGGGCTGCTCGCCCTTAACGATTCCAAAGATGAGGTCGAAGCCCAAAAATGCTAGCCGCTTCGCTAAACGCATTTTTTTGTGCTTCTCCCATTTACGGCTCCGCCGAAGATTTCACGTTTCTGCTGGACGTTACCGTCAGCAGAGAGGTAACACCAGCTGCGAAGCAGCAAATCGGAGAAACGAGAAAAAAGTGCAACAGCGACGACCGCCGCCTGCGGCGGATACAGGGAGGAGCTGTTGGGGCCGCGGTCAGCAGGACACGAGTGCCGCCCAAGGCACGAAGTGGACGCTGGGTACCGCAACCCGTCGGATCCAGCGCGTCGAAATCGCTGGTGCTTTTCTGGTTCTCTTTTGGCACGCAAAAGAGAACTTAGCCTCGCGCAACCGCGCTCTATCCTGCGCCGCAGGCGCAAAAATCATAGCAGCGTCATCTGCTCCCCTTCATCCTCCGCGCGAATCAGCGCACCCGTAGCCGGCAGGCTGCGGACGCGGTAGCGGTGGGGATTTGCCAGTTCCAGCGTATCCGCCGGGACGACGGAGGCGATGGTCTGGTTCTTTTTCAGGGTCACGACCGCCACACCCTGACTGTCGCGGGTGGTCTTTGCGGCGATCTGCGCCGTGCCGACCAGAAGCATCCGTCCCGCGCTGGTGCGGATGGCCAGCTCCGTCTCCTCGGGCAGGAAGAACATGGTCGCCAGCGGCTCTTTGTCGCAGTAGGCTTTCAGCAGCTTGCGGCGGTTCTGCTTGGTGGCGTAGGAGCTGAGCGGGATTTTTGCGCACTTGCCGCTGGCAAAGAAGAAGAGCATATGGCCACTGTAGTCGGAGGTAATGACCATGGAGAGGATGTTCTCGCCCTCGTCCATGCCCAGACGGCCCGGCAGATAGATGCCCATCTGGGCCACCTTGCCGTCTTCCAGCTCGGCCAGACGCACCTTATACACCTGCTGCATATCCGTAAAGAACAACGCTTCTACGTTGTTCCGCGTCTCCACCTGCTGGACGATCTCGTCGCCCTCCTTGAGCTTGTGCGCACCTGCAGTGCGCAGGCTCTGGGGCGGGATCTTCTTCAGATAGCCCTCACGGGTGAAAAAGACGGTGACGGGATAATCCGGCACAACCTCTTCCTCGGCGCCGCCCTCTTCCTCGGGCAGGTCGTAGAGGATCTCGCTGCGGCGGGGCTGGCCGTACTTTTTTGCCACGTCGGCCAATTCCTTCATGATAATTTTGCGGATGCGGGCAGGCTTTGCGAGGATGTCGTTCAAATCGGCGATGTCGGCTTCCAACTGCTCGATCTCGCCGGTGCGCTTGAGGATATATTCTCGGTTGAGGTGGCGCAGCTTGATTTCGGCCACATAGTCGGCCTGCACTTCGTCGATGCCAAAGCCTATCATCAGGTTGGGGACGACTTCCGTCTCCTCCTCCGTGGTGCGGATGATGTGGATGGCCTTATCGATGTCCATCAAAATCGCCGCCAGACCCTTGAGCAGGTGGAGGCGCTTTTCCTTGCCGTGGAGGTCATAATAGGTGCGTCGGCGGACGCATTCCATCCGGAAGGCCGTCCACTCCTGCAAAATTTCCCGCACGCCCATGACCCGGGGCTGGCCCGAGACAAGGATGTTGAAGTTGCAGCTGAAGCTGTCTTCCAGCGGGGTGGCCTTGAAGAGCTTGGCCATCAGCTTGTCGGCGTCCACGCCGCGCTTGAGGTCGAGGGTGAGCTTGAGGCCGTTCAAATCAGTCTCGTCGCGCATATCGCTGATCTCTTTGATCTTGCCCGCCTTGACCAGCTCGGCGATCTTGTCCATGATGGCCTCCACCGTGGTGGTGGGCGGTATCTGGGTGATCTCAATCATGTTCTCGCCCGGCACGGCGGCGTAGCGGGCGCGCACCTTCACGCTGCCGCGGCCATTCTCGAAGATGTCCCGCATCTGGGCTTCGTCGTAGAGAATCTGGCCGCCGCCCACGAAGTCCGGGGCGGGCATGGTGGTGGAGATGTCGTGCTTTGCATCCTTCATGAGGGCGACGGTGGTGTTGCATAGCTCTGCCAGATTGAAGGAGCAGATGTTGCAGGCCATACCGACGGCGATGCCCAGCGTGTTGTTGGCCAGAATGGTCGGGAAAGTCACGGGCAGAAGGGTCGGTTCGGTGGTGGTGCCGTCGTAGTTGGGGACGAAGTCCACCGTCTCTTTGTCGATGTCCCGGAACAGCTCTTCGCAGACACTTTCCAGTTTTGCTTCGGTGTAGCGGGCCGCGGCGCAGGACATATCGCGGCTGTAGGCTTTGCCGAAGTTGCCCTTGCTGTCCACGAACGGCACCAGCAGGCTCTCGTTGCCCCGGCCCATGCGCACCATGGTGTCATAGATGGCGGCGTCGCCATGGGGGTTCAGGTGCATGGTGCTGCCCACGATATTCGCCGACTTGGTGCGCGCGCCCTTGATAAGGCCCATCTCATACATCGTATACAGCAGCTTGCGGTGGGCGGGCTTGAAGCCGTCGATCTCCGGCAGCGCGCGGCTGACGATGACGCTCATCGCGTAGGGCATATAGTTCGTTTCCAGCGTGCGGGTGATGGGGTCTTCCAGCACACTGCCGGCGTTCAGTATCTCAACGCCCTCGCCCAGCTGGGGGCGGACAGGCTTTGCGGTTTTTTTGCTCGATTTTTTTGCCATTATCGTTCCTCTTTAAGACACATCCAGATCGTCCAGATACTCTGCGCCGTGCTGGGCGATATGCTCCTTGCGGCCTGCGAGGTTGTCACCCAGCAGGATGTCGAACACCTGCGCGGTGCGCTCCACGTCGGTAGGCATCACCTTGATGAGGCGGCGGCTCTCGGGGTTCATGGTGGTCAGCCACATCATCTCGGGGTCGTTCTCGCCCAGACCTTTTGAGCGCTGGATGGTGTATTTCTTATCGCCGATCTCCTCGAGGAATGTTGCCTTCTCGGGTTCCGTGTAGGCGAAATAGGTGCGGTCTTTCGTGGTGATCTCGTACAGCGGCGACTCCGCGATATAGACATAGCCCTCGTTGATGAGAGTGGGGGTCAGGCGGTAGAGCATGGTCAGCACCAGTGTGCGGATCTGGTAGCCGTCCACGTCGGCATCGGTACAGATAACGATTTTATTGAAGCGGAGATTGTCGAGGTTGAAGGTGGCAAGCTCCTTGTTGTGCTTGCCGCCCAGCTCCACGCCGCAGCCCATGACCTTGATGAGGTCCACGATGACGTCCGACTTGAAGATGCGGGCGTAGTCGGCCTTGAGGCAGTTCAGGATCTTGCCGCGGATGGGCATGATGGCCTGATATTCACTGTCGCGACTGGTCTTGACCGCGCCCATAGCCGAATCGCCCTCGACGATATACAGCTCACGGCGGGAGGCGTCCTTGGTGCGGCAGTCCACGAACTTCTGCACCCGGTTCGCGAGGTCGATTTGGGTCGAGAGTGTCTTTTTGATGCTCTGGCGCGTTTTTTCGGCGTGCTCACGGCTCTGCTTGTTCACCAGCACCTGCTGACAGATCTTCTGGGCCTCGTCGGGCTTTTCGAGGAAGTAGACTTCCAGATAGTGCTTGAGGAAGTCGGTCATGGCCTGAGAGACGAACTTGTTGGTGATAGCTTTTTTTGTCTGGTTCTCATAGCTGGTGCGGGTGGAGAAACTGGACGAAACGTACACCAGACAGTCCTGCACATCCTGAAAACTGATGGCGCTCTCGCCCTTTTTGTAGAGGTTCTTATCCTTCAGATACTTGTTGATCTGGTAGACGAAGGCCGTGCGGACGGCGTGCTCCGGGCTGCCGCCATGCTCCAGCCAGGACGAGTTGTGGTAGTATTCCAGCAGCTGCACCTTGTTGGAGAAGCAGAACGCCGCGCTCATCTTTACCTTATAGTCAGGCTGGTCTTCGCGGTCACGGCCAGTAGCTTCGCTCTCGCAGCTGAACACCGGAGTCAGGCTGTCCTCGCCCGCCGTCTCAGCTACATAGTCGGCGATGCCGTGCTCATAGCACCAGCTCTCCTTCCACGGCTTGCCGGTGGCGGGGTCTTTCTCCTTTTCGTCGGTGAAGTTGAGGGTCAGGCCCGCGTTGACGACAGCCTGACGGCGGAGGACATCTTTATAGTAGCTGCCGGGGACGTCGATGTCGGTAAAGACCTCATCGTCCGGCTTCCAGTGGATGATGCTGCCGGTGCGGCGGCCCTTGTAGGGTTCTTTGTGCAGGCCGCCCACATTCTCGCCCTTCTGGAAGTCGAGGTGGTAGTGGAAGCCGTCGCGGTAGATGTCAGCAGTCATCCATGCCGAGGCGTACTGGGTGGCGCAGAGGCCCAGACCGTTCAGACCGAGGCTGAATTCATAGTTGTCCTCGCCCTCGCCGTACTTGCCGCCTGCGTACATCTCACAGAACAGCAGCTCCCAGTTGTAGCGCTCTTCACCCTTGTTCCAGTCCACGGGCATACCGCGGCCAAAGTCTTCGACGATGACACTGCCATCCTTGCAGCGGGTGACGTTGATGGTGTCGCCGTGGCCGTCGCGGGCCTCGTCGATGGAGTTGGAGACGATCTCAAAGATGGAGTGGGCGCAGCCCTCCACGCCGTCTGAGCCGAAGATGACGGCCGGGCGCTTGCGCACACGGTCGGCACCCTTCAGCGAAGTGATGCTTTCGTTGCCATATTCCTGTTTTCTTGCCATGCTGCTCCTCCCGGCCCCGGAATGTTCTTGCAGTGGAGCCGTCTCAAACGCTTTTGCTATATATAGGTATCTATTCCCACAGCGGGAGAAAAGCGATTCTTTTCATTCTTATTTATTAAACCATAGGTTGTTGAAGATGTCAAATATTCTTTCCCTGTCTGCCGCCCGCAAAAAGCGTCAGAAAAGTCAGTCTTATTTTAGACGATAACACGGGCAAAATATAGAAAGTTCAAAAATTCTCAAAAAATTTTGCATTTACCCCTTTACAAAATCGAAATTTCAGGTATAATAATCATCGTCCGGTGCGCCTCTGTAGCTCAGTCGGTAGAGCAGGGGACTGAAAATCCCCGTGTCATTGGTT
>ENA-UOJR01000245-UOJR01000245.1-human-gut-metagenome-genome-assembly--contig:-C115P-NODE-245-length-83686-cov-14.890388_pt1 | contig 83686 bp, 87 predicted proteins | sample MGYA00242354_ERZ723901 | MGnify/ENA metagenome assembly ERZ723901
TTGACATAGTTGTCCTCCTTATCCTTGATATTTATTTTTGTGCTTAAATTATATTATATTTGAGCGTAAAAGTAAATATAATCCTTATATGCTTGCAGAAGTAAAAGATAACGCAGCCGAATAATTTCACAAAAAAGCGACAGTCTGATTTACATTTTGTATTTCAGGAAACTGCCGCTTCTTTTTCTTCCTTATTCTGTTTTTCTTCCTCCAACTCCCGGAGGACTTCTTCGCCGTACTTATCAATCATCCGTACCAGAAAATCAATGCACCGCTCAAATTCAATATTCTGTTGCATAAGCTCCTCCCGTTATTGTTTTGATCTGAGCTTATTTTACAGAACCTGCCGGAAAACCACATTGAATAGAAATTGATTGTAAATTGACACAATCACTTTAAAAATATCCGCATTTTCTTAAATCAAATATATGTTCGTGTTATGATAAATATACTCAATCTTAACTAGCTATGACGGAAAAACCAGCCTTCCAAAACTTAGAAAAGATCACTTGCTATAGAATTGTAATTTGCTTCTTCTTTGACCCCTTATAAACACAAAAGCTGAACAAACAGGATTTTTCGTCCTACTTGGCAGATTATAGTTCTCTCCTACTTCGATTCCACATTTCCTTTTGATTTGATAAATATATAAATTTGAAACCTTCAAGCCAAATTCTTTCAGCACATAATCTTTGATTTCCTGATAGGTTGCTTTCGGCTCTGCACTGGTTGCATCCAGCTCATCCAAGTCTAAATCGATCTCTATCGTGTCATCTGGTTTTTGCGCGAGCAACGAGGCAAGCCGAGATGCTTGCATCTCGATTTGCCGACTGCCGCGTTCATCGAGACAAGTACTCTTGTCTCAATGTTGGGACAAAAGAGCTACCGTCTCCACATGCCCGCTCATCCCAAACATATCACAGCATCTCACGCGCTCCACCGCGTATCCTCTTTCATCCAGATACTTCACATCGCGCGCCAATGTGGCGGAATCGCAGCTGACATAGACTACCCGTTTGGGCTGCATCCGGACGATCGTGTCGAGGCAGACGCTGTCACAGCCTTTGCGCGGCGGATCGACGACGATGACATCGGCATAGACCTGATTTTTTTCATACTCCCTTGGAAGTACCTCTTCAGCTTTTCCGACGAAAAACTCGACATTTTCCATGCCATTTAATGCCGCGTTCCGGCGGGCATCCTCGATCGCCGGAGGGACGATCTCTACACCGTACACTTTCTTCGCTTTCTGCGCCAGAAACAGAGAAATGGTTCCGATTCCGCAGTACAGATCCCATACAGTCTCCCCACCGGTCAGCCCCGCGTATTCCAGCGCCGTTCCATAGAGTTTTTCCGTCTGCACCGGATTGACCTGATAGAAAGAAAGCGGCGAAATCTGGTACGATACATTTCCGATTTTATCTGTGATATAGCCCGGTCCGTATAAGTTTACAAGCTCCGCACCAAGAATCACGTTTGTTTTTTCCTGATTGATGTTGTAGGAAATACTGGTCATGCCAGGGACTTCTTTTAAGCGTTCCACAAAAATATCCGCGTGCGGCAGCTTCTTTCCATTGATGACGAGACAGACCATCAGCTCGCCGTTTGAAAATCCCTTCCGAATCAATGCATGGCGAATCAGACCCTTGTGCGTCTCCTCGTCATATGGCGCAATCTGGTATTCTTCCATGATTTTCTTGATAATATCCAGAATTACCGCATTTTCTTCGACACCCAGCAGGCAATCCTCCGCTTCCACAATATGGTGGGTGCGTCCCGCGTAAAATCCGGCAATGATTCTTCCATCCTTATCGCGTCCAAACGGAAACTGTGCCTTGTTGCGGTAGCGCCACGGGTGCTCCATCCCCAGGATCGGCTCCATGGTGATAGTTTTATCCACACCTTCCCCGGCACTTTTCCCCGACACGTTCTCTGCTTTCACCCCCGCATCGGTTGTCTCCATCCTTTCGGATGTATTTCTTTCAGATACATTCTCAGGCACACTCACTTCATCTGCCTGCTCCGGCAGCCGCAGATTCTCCATCCCGCCGATCCGGCGCAGGTTATTGTAGACCTTGCGCTCCTTAAAATGAAGCTGCGCCTCATAACTCATCATCTGAAGCTGGCAGCCGCCGCACTGTCTTGCGACCGGGCATTCCGGCATCACGCGGTCTTTGGATGCTTCCAGCACCTCCATCAGACGGGCAAAGCCGTAATTTTTCTTCATTTTCATCGCCCGCGCCCGGATCCGATCCCCGATCACGGCATCTTTTACAAACCAGATATAGCCGTCCTGCTTTCCGATCCCGGCTCCATCTTCGCTCATATCTTCGATTGTCAGTTCAAATTCATCATTTTTCCTGATTTCCACGTTTTTTTGTACTCCTCATTTTCTTTATTTCGCATCCAGATAATGCGCCCGCTCTCCGCCAATATATTTCAGCCTCGTTCTCGCACACGTCACATGGGCGCCGCCGATCGCACGGATCGAGGTCCGCACCGGAACTGCAACCGGGCGCAGGTGCATACCGATGAAAGTGTCTCCGATATCGATACCCGCGTGTGCCTGAATCCGCTCTACGGCTGTCGGATGTTCAAATCCCGCATAGGCTGCCGTTGCAAAGGAACCGCCTGCTTTTAGCTGCGGCACGACGTTTACCATCTCCAGACCATATTTTTCCGCCGCTTCTTCTTCCACAATCAGCGCCCGGTTCAGATGTTCACAGCACTGTGCCGCCAGATAAAGCCCCTGCGACTTGGTAACTGCATACAGCTCCTCAAACACCGCTTTTCCGATCTCGGCGCTGGAATAGGAACCGATCTTATGCGATGCAATCTCGCTGGACGAGCATCCGACCACCAAAATCTGTCCCTGCTTCATATTTGCCGCACTGAGAAGTTCCTCTGCGGCAATCCGTACCTCCTGGCGCAGCTCCTCTAACTGTCCTGCCGTCTCTATTTCTTTTGAAATTCCTGTTGCACTCATCCTGCTGCCTCCTGATTTAATGCCAGAAAAAGCCGCGGACCAAACAGGCTGAGCCCGCCGCAGCTTTTCCAAAATTTTTATTTACATTCCCTTACTTCCGGTAAAATTCCTGAATCCAATCCAGCCTCACCGTCATGCCGCCCAGCAGCATATCCGCCGCCGCAAATGCCGCCATCGTCTCAACCACGACAACCGCTCTCGGCACAATGATCGGATCATGGCGTCCCTTGATGCTGATGCCGATCTCCTCGCCGCTCTTATTGACGGTTCTCTGCTCTGCGGCAATCGACGGGGTCGGTTTAAATGCCGCACGGAACACAACTTCGCTTCCATCCGTCATACCGCCTAAAATGCCGCCTGCATGGTTCGTCGCCTTGCCAACGCTTCCATCCGGATCCATGACAAACGCGTCGTTGTTCTCGCTTCCTGCCATCTGCGCCGCATGGAAACCCTCTCCGATCTCGAAGCCTTTAACGGCACCGATCGAGCAGATTGCCTTTGCCAGGTTCGCATTAAATTTATCAAAAACCGGTTCACCAAGCCCTGCCGGAAGACCGGCAATCACGCATTCCACGATACCGCCAGCAGAATCTTTCTCCGCCATCTTCCTTTCCAGATACTGCTCTGCCTCTGCGGCTGCGACAGCATCCGGCATATACAGCTTATTCTTTTCACATTCTGCCAGATCAAACCGATCCGGCGCCACTTCCACCGGTCCGATCGCTTTCGTGTATGCTTTTACCCGAATGTTCAAGGATTCCAGCAGCTTTGCCGCGATAGCGCCTGCTGCCACGCGTCCGATCGTCTCGCGTCCCGAAGAACGTCCGCCGCCCCGGTAATCCCGGAAACCGTATTTTTCATCGAAGGTATAATCTGCATGTCCGGGACGGTAATAACTGGCGATTTCACTGTAATCCTTCGAATGCTGATCCTGGTTCCGCACCAGCATCGAGATCGGCGTGCCCGTCGTCCGCCCTTCAAAAACGCCTGACAGGATCTCCACCGTATCGCTCTCGCTGCGCTTCGTCGTAAAACGGCTCTGCCCCGGTTTGCGGCGGTCCAGATAACGCTGAACGTCTTCCTCACAAAGCGCAAGCCCCGCCGGACAGCCATCTACGACCACGCCCACGCCTGCGCCGTGGGATTCGCCCCACGTTGTCATTGTCAGTATTTTTCCGTATGTTGATCCTGCCATTCTCGCTATTAACTCCTTCTGCCATTTAGTCTGCTTTCTTTCCTCTCGTAGGTACCTTTGTAATCACACAGCAGTTCGGCTCATTCACCGAAATACTGCGTCCGCTCATCACCAGCAGTTTCTCCTTATATTCCACCTGGAAGAAAGAAATGCTGTTACTGCCGTGGTTGATCGACGCCAGATGGTTTCCATCCGGGAAAATCGCGATATCCTTCGGGTAATCTCCACTGATCGGCAGACAGCAGAGCAGCTTCAAAAGCCCCGTCTGTGCATCGCGCTCGTAGACACTGACTGAATTATCGCCCGCATTGCTGCAGAACAGATGTGTCTCGTCCTCGGACATCCGGATTGTGCACGCTGCAGTCAGCTGGCTGGTGCGCTCCGGTGCGGTCGATGGAATCGTCTGGATCTTCTCGATCTTCGGCACACGATCGCCCGTTTCATACGTGTATACATCAATCACATTTTTGATTTCATACATCAAATACAAGAATTTTCCATCCTTGCTGAACATGAAATGTCTCGGACCAGATTCCAAATCACAGCGGATCGCGTCCACCAATGAAAGTGTTCCCTTCTCGCCATCAAACCTGTAAATCTTGACCTGGTCAATTCCCAGATCGGCTACCAGCAGGAATCTGCCATCCGGCGTGCGCTCCGCACAGCTCACATGCGGGCGGAACGTGCGCTCTGCCACGCTTCCAAGTCCCTTGTGGTAAACGCCGTCGGTCACTTCCCCGATAGAACCGTCCGTTTTCAGGCGGACCACCGTCTCCTTGCCGTCATGATAGCCGGATACAAAGATAAACTTGTCCTCCGCATCGGTCGCGATATGGCAGCCGCGCATCGCCTTGATATTTGCGCTGTTCACACGGCTGAGTGCGCCATTTTCCAGAATCCGGAACGCCACAACGCCCTCGTCCGCGATGGAATAGAGCATCCGCCCGTCATGTGAAACAGTTAAATAGGAAGAGTTGTCCACCTCCACCTCGCATCGGTAGATAAATTTTCCCTTTTTTTCATCCACATCATACACGGTAATTCCCTTTGCCTGACCGTTGTATGAGTAAGAACCCACATATGCCATATACTTATCCTGCATGAAATGTTCCTCCTTTGATCCCCCAGAACCGTTATAACGGTTTCTATCAAATTATCTGCCCCTATTTTATCATCATACCGCCATTTTTGCACCCTTTTTTCACACAATTTGAGAACCCCCGGATTTTCCCGTTTTTTTCCTTGACACCTTCCCCACATTCTGTATAATAGATACTCGGAAGCAAGTTTATTATTTCTAAACAAAAAGATTAATTTTACATTCATTTTAGAATTTCTAAACTTTCATCTTACTTTTGTATGTTTCTAAAAAACGCCGGACGGATGGTTTTCCCACCCGGTTTTTATAAAAAAGAATGTGCCCTAGCGCATCCTCGCGGAGCGTTTTTTGTTTCATAGGACGCAATTTCCTATGAAACCAGGAAAGGAGGTTCCCTCTGTTGAGTATAGGAGGAAAATTAAAGGAACTGCGAATTTTAAAGGGTCTGACGCAGGAAGAGCTGGCTGACCGCGCAGAGCTTTCGAAGGGATTTATTTCCCAGGTAGAGCGCGATCTGACCTCCCCGTCCATCGCTACTTTGATGGATATTCTCCAGTGTCTCGGCACAACCATAGGGGAGTTTTTCAACGAGGCTCCGGAAGAGCAGATTGTATTTGAAAAAAACGACTATTTTATCAAGGAAGATCCGGAACTGAAAAATGAGATTCAGTGGATCATCCCGAACGCCCAGAAGAACACGATGGAACCGATCCGCCTGACACTCGGTGCCGGCGGCTCCACCTATCCGGACAGCCCGCATGAGGGTGAGGAATTTGGCTACGTTCTTTCCGGCAGCATCCTGATTCATCTGGGGAACCGGACGTACAAAGCCAAAAAGGGCGAATCTTTTTACTATACGAGCGACAAGACGCATTACCTTGAAAGCCGCTCCGGCGCGACGATCCTCTGGGTCAGCTCGCCGCCAAGTTTCTAATACTACACATTATTTTACTATTTACGGAGGAAACCCATGAGCCAGCCATTAATCGATTTACAGCATATCTCGAAACGCTTTGACGACACCCTGGTCCTGGATGACTTGAGCCTTTCAGTAAAGGAAAATTCCTTTGTAACGCTCTTAGGTCCCAGCGGCTGCGGCAAGACGACCACGCTCCGCATCATCGGCGGATTTGAATCCCCAAATACAGGAAAAGTAATTTTCGGCGGCGAAGACATCACCAAACTTCCGCCAAACAAGCGCCAGCTAAACACCGTATTCCAGAAATACGCACTGTTTCCGCATATGAGCATCGCAGATAATATCGCATTTGGGCTAAAAATTAAGAATAAATCAAAAGCATATATTGATGACAAAATTAAGTACGCTTTAAAGCTTGTAAACCTAGACGGCTTTGAGCATCGCAGCATTGACTCTTTGAGCGGCGGTCAGCAGCAGCGTATCGCCATTGCGCGTGCGATTGTCAACGAGCCAAAGGTCCTGCTTCTCGATGAGCCGCTCGGTGCCCTAGATTTAAAACTGCGTCAGGACATGCAGTACGAGCTGATCCGTCTGAAAAATGAGTTAGGCATCACTTTTATCTATGTTACCCACGATCAGGAAGAGGCATTGACGATGTCCGATACCATCGTTGTCATGAACCAGGGTTATATCCAGCAGATGGGTTCCCCGGAACAGATCTACAACGAGCCGGAAAACGCATTCGTTGCCGACTTCATCGGCGAGAGCAACATCGTGGACGGTCTGATGATCCACGACGAGCTGGTTGAAATCTTCGGTGCGAAATTTGCCTGCGTCGATAAGGGATTCGGAACAAACCAACCGGTAGACGTTGTCATCCGCCCGGAGGACATCGACCTCGTAAAACCGGAGGAAGGCACGCTGCAGGGCATTGTCACCCACCTGATTTTCAAGGGCGTCCACTATGAGATGGAAGTCACCACACCGGACGGCTATGAATGGCTGGTTCACAGCACGGATATGTTCCCGGTCGGCGAGAAGGTCGGCATCCATGTAGACCCGTTTGACATCCAGATCATGAACAAGCCGGCGTCAGAGGACGAGGAAGCTGTGGGCGTCAATGAATAGAAAGGAGTCGGACTTAGCATGAAATCAAACGTGAAACGGCTCTTCGCCGGTCCTTATATTCTCTGGATGATCGGTTTTACCATCATCCCGCTCCTGCTGATCGTATACTACGGTCTGACAACCAAAAGCGGGGCATTTACACTGGCAAATGTCTGTTCCATCACGACACCGGAGCATATGAAGGCGCTGCTCTTATCCCTGGGTCTGTCTCTGGCTGCGACCGCCATCTGCCTGCTTTTGTCCTATCCGCTGGCTTTGGTGCTGCGCCGCCGCGGCATTGGGGCAGGCAGCTTCATGGTATTCGTCTTCATCCTTCCGATGTGGATGAATTTCCTGCTCCGCACCCTCGCGTGGCAGACGCTCCTGGAGAAAAATGGCGTTATCAACGGCATTCTTTCCTTTCTCCATCTGCCAAATATTGCCATCATCAATACCCCGTGGGCGATCATTCTGGGTATGGTATACAACTTCCTGCCTTTCATGATTCTCCCGATTTATAATGTGCTGGCAAAGATCGACGACAATACCATCAACGCCGCCAAAGACCTGGGTGCAAACAATTTCCAGACACTCATTCACATCTGGATTCCGCTCAGCATCCCGGGCATCATCAGCGGCATTACCATGGTATTTGTCCCGGCGCTGACAACCTTCGTTATTTCCAGTCTCTTAGGCGGCAGCAAGATCCTGCTCATCGGAAATGTCATCGAGCAGGAGTTCACCAAGGGAAGCAACTGGCACTTAGGTTCCGGTCTCTCGCTGGTTCTGATGATTTTCATTTTACTGAGTATGGCGCTCATCGCCAAATACGATAAAGAAGGGGAGGGCAATGCGTTCTGATGAAACATAACCGCTTAAAACAGTTTTTCCAGGACTTTTACCTGGCGCTCATCCTGCTCTTTTTATACATCCCGATCGTGACCATGATCGTTTTGTCCTTTAACAACACAAAATCGAGAACCGTCTGGGGCGGTTTTACCACCCGCTGGTATACGCAGATGTTCCAGGATTCCGCCATCATGAATGCCTTAAACAATACGCTGCTCATCGCGTTTGCGTCGGCTCTGATCGCGACCGTCATCGGCACGATCGCCGCCATCGGCATCAACAGCATGAAACGGATTCCACGCACCATCGTCATGGGAATCAACAACATCCCGATGCTGAACTCCGATATCGTAACCGGTATCTCCCTGATGCTGGCATTTATCGCGTTCGGTATCTCTCTCGGATTTAAAACCGTGCTGATCGCGCATATCACATTTAACATTCCATATGTGATATTAAGTGTCATGCCGAAACTCAAGCAGACGAACCGGTACACCTACGAAGCCGCTCTGGATCTCGGTGCCAGCCCGCTGTATGCTTTCTTCAAGGTTGTATTTCCGGACATCGTCCCAGGTATCCTCTCCGGCTTTTTGATGGCATTTACGATGTCCCTCGATGATTTTATCATTACGCACTTTACAAGAGGTGCCGGTATGGATACCTTATCCACCCTGATCTACAGCCAGGTGCGCCGAGGCATCCAGCCGACGATGTACGCCCTGTCCACGCTGATTTTCGTGGCAGTCCTGGTGCTCCTGGTGATCACCAACTTTGCCCCGGAGAAAAAATCCACCGGCAATGCGACTGTGATTGACACAGAGACCATCAAGCGCCGCAAACGCAACAACCAGATCAAGAACGGCGTTCTGGGACTTGCCTGCACGCTGATTCTGCTTGTCGTTGGTGTCAGCACCTACAGCCGCTACACCACGACTCATTCAAACGAACTGTACGTCTACAATGCAGGCGAATATATTGATCCGGACCTGATTGAGGAATTTGAACAGGAAACCGGAATCAAGGTTACCTACGACGTATTTGAGACACTGGAAGAAATGTATCCGGTCATAGAAGCCGGCGGCGTCAACTACGATGCAGTCTGCCCATCCGACTACATGATTCAGAAAATGAAGGAAAATGACCTGCTTGCCGAACTCAACTTTGACAACATTCCAAATGTCAAAAACATTGACCCGCAGTACATGGAAATGTCCAAGCAGTTCGACCCGGAAAACAAATATTCCGTGCCGTACACCTGGGGAACCGTCGGTATTCTTTATAATACGAAGCTCATCGAAGAAAAAGGACTTCCGGTTCCGACCAAATGGTCCGATCTCTGGAATCCGGCTTATAAAGGCGAGATCCTGATGCAGGACAGCGTCCGCGACGCCTTCATGGTAGCGCTCAAAAAAGACGGCTTCTCTGCCAACTCGACCGATGAAACCGAACTCCAGCAGGCAAAGCAGGATCTGATTGACCAGAAACCGCTCATACAGGCTTACGTCATCGATCAGGTGCGCGATAAGATGATCGGCGGCGAGGCAGCCATCGGCGTCATCTACTCCGGCGAGATCATGTACATTCAGGATGAGGTGGCCGCGCAGAACCTCCCATTCTCCCTGGAATACGTGATCCCGGAAGAGGGAACCAACGTCTGGCTCGATTCCTGGGTGGTTCCGAAAAATGCGAAAAATAAGGAAAACGCAGAAAAATGGATCAATTTCCTCTGCCGCCCGGATGTCGCAGTCAAAAACTTTGAATACATTACCTACGCGACGCCAAACAAGGCAGCCAAGGAAATGCTGGACGAAGAAATCCAGAACAACAAAGCCGTCTTCCCAGATGCAAAGCAGCTGAAAAACTGCGAGGTTTACCGGTATCTTGGGGATGAGGCGGACGAGCTTTATAATAGTTTGTGGAAAGAAGTTAAGTCGGATTAAGGGGCTTGCCACTTCAAATCATAATTGAAAAAAAGAATGTGCCTTGGCATATTCTCGCGCCGGGCGCGGTCACTTGCGACATGTTTCTGCTTCGCGCGATATTGATTTTTCAATTCTAAGCGCTATACTATCTCTAAAAAAGGAGGTCACTCATGAAAATTGCAGTCCCTTATGAAAACGGAGAAATCTGCTCCCACCTGGCTCAGGTGAAAGAATTTTTAATTTTTGATGTAGTTGACGATGAGATTATTTCCACCAAAATCGTGAAACAGACCTATGCAAACGATCCCGGCGCGCTGGTCGAGTTTCTGAAAAAAGAAAATACTGCCGTCCTCCTCTGCGACGCCCTTCCGATCCCGATGATGATCGCCCTGCGCGAAACCAGCATCCAGGTTCTCGGCGGCGCCAAAGGCGCTCCTAAAGACCGCGTCGAAGACTTCTTAAACGGAATGCTTCACTTTGACCGGAGCGGAAATAACGGACCATCCTGCGGCGTCCACCTGCCGGACAACAATAAAAATGGCACTGACTCCGACGCCGAATGCGACGGAAATATCAGTGCCTGTGGGACTTGGTGCCACTAATTCCTGTTTCATCTGAGACGTTGATGACGCACGTGTGGGACAGAATCCACCTTATTTCCACTGGAGGTGATGCAGATGCCCCTCCGTATTCATCTTCTCAAACCCATTCTGCCGCAGCGCCTCATACAGAATGATCGCCACCGAGTTTGACAGATTCAGAGAGCGCGTCTCACCCCACATCGGGATGCGGACGCAGCGCTCCGGGTCTTCGATCAGGAGTTCTTCCGGGATGCCGCGGCTTTCCGGTCCGAACATGATATAGCAGTCCGGATCGTAGTGAACGTCCGTATACACCTGCGTCGTCTTCGTGGTCGCCATATACGGACGCGCGCCCGGATTCTTCTCCAGAAAATCTTTAAAATCGCTGTAAACTGTCACGTCCAGATGCGGCCAGTAATCAAGACCCGCTCTTTTTACCATTTTATCATTCAATTTAAAACCGAGAGGCTCGATCAGATGAAGCCGCGTGTTCGTTGCCACGCAGCTTCGTCCTATATTTCCTGTATTCATCGGCATCTCCGGTTCATAGAGTACAATATTTAACATCTTTCTTCTCCATTTCCGGTCTTCCTATTTCATTGCAGCAGCGCTGCATCTCTATCTCTTCATCACCGCCGGCAAAACTTCCTGCAAGTTTGCCCTATTCCAAAGCGATTTCTATCCTTATGCCAAAGCAATTTCTACGCTTCTGTCTTTCCATCCAGCCGGGCCACAAACCGCTTGATGCGCTCGATCGCCTTCTGCAGATCCTCCAGCGAATACGCATAGGAAACACGCAGATAGCCCTCTCCGCAGTCTCCAAACGCGGTGCCCGGCACAAGCGCCAGCTTCTCTTCCTGTAACAGGCGGTTTGCGAATTCATCCGAGGTCATGCCAAACCGTTTGATGCACGGGAACATATAAAATGCTCCATACGGCTCGAAACAGTCCATGCCAAGCACCCGGAACTCTCTCAAAAGATAGCGGCGGCGCTCATCGTAGGCTTTCTTCATGCGGGCAATGTCCTCATCGCCATTCCGCAGGGCGTCAACCGCTGCATACTGGCTGGTGGTCGGCGCACACATAATCGCAAACTGATGGATTTTCAGCATCTGTTTTAAGATAAGCGCTGGAGCCGCCGCATAGCCGAGACGCCACCCGGTCATCGCATATGCCTTGGAAAATCCGTTGATCAGCACCGTGCGGTCACGCATCCCGGAAATCTCCGCGATGGAAACGTGCTTGCCGCTGTAGGTCAGCTCAGAATAAATTTCATCACTCAGCACAAACAGATCCTTCTCCTCAATCACCTTCGCGATCGCCTCCAGATCGGTGCGGTTCATGATCGCGCCCGTTGGATTGTTCGGGAATGGAAGAATCAGCACCTTTGTTTTCGGTGTGATTTTCTCCAGCAGCTTCTCCGGTGTCAGACGGAACTCATCCTTCTCCTCCAGCTCGATAATGACCGGCGTACCGCCCGCCAGCACCGTACACGGCACATAGGAAACGTAACTCGGCTGCGGAATCAGAACCTCATCGCCCGGATTGAGCATCGCGCGCAGGGCGATATCAATCGCCTCGCTGCCGCCGACCGTTACCATCACTTCTGTATTCGGATCATACTCAAGGCGCTGACGACGTTTCAGATAATGGCAGATCTCCTGGCGCAGTTCCTTTAAACCAGAGTTCGACGTATAGAAGGTACGTCCTTTTTCCAGCGAATAAATGCCCTCCTCGCGGATATGCCACGGTGTATCAAAATCCGGTTCGCCCACGCCCAGGGAGATCGCACCCTTCATCTCGCTGACAACGTCAAAAAACTTCCGGATTCCGGACGGCGGAATATTTACAATCGTATCTGATAATGGGTTTCTCACGGAACAATCAACATCCTTTCATCCTGAGGACCGTCGCAGAGAACGGTACCATGGTCTTTGTATTTTTTAAGAATAAAATGGGTCGCGGTACTCAGCACAGAATCGATCGTGGAAAGCTTTTCTGCCACGAACTGTGCAACTGCACGCATGGTTTTCGCCTCGATCATAACGGTAAAATCATAGCCGCCGGACATCAGGTATACCGAAGTCACCTCGCTGTACTGATAGATTCTCTCGGCAATCTTGTCAAAGCCCATCTCGCGCTGCGGCGTTACCTTTACTTCGATCAGTGCAATGACCTTCTCCTCATCTGTATTATCCCAGTTAATCAGGGTATGGTAACCGCAGATGATATGTTCATTTTCCATTTCGGCGATCTCCGCCGCGACCGCAGCTTCATTTTCCCCGAGTAAATCCGCCAGCTCTTTGACGCTGATGCGGCTGTTTTTTTCAATGACCGCTAAAATTCTCTCTCTCACTTTACTACCTCCTGTTAATGGGATTTTGGTAAGTCTTTCATTTTATCTATCTCATCCGGTTTTGGCCGGTCAAGAAAGCTATGTACTTCGCCGCTGTAAATCTCACGTCCGATCGCGGTGCGCGTCCGACCGATGAGCGCCGCCGGAATGCCCTCTCTCTCCAGATTCTGGAGCAGTTTCGGACCGCTAGACGCCGTCAGCAAAATGCAGCCCTGGGACTGTAAACGGTATGGATTGAGGTCAAATATCTCGCAGACCTCCACCGTCTCCTGGCGGATCGGAAGTTTCCTAAGATCCATCTCAAATCCGAGTCCGAATCCATCAAAAAAATGCCACAGCGCTGCCATGACGCCGCCCCCGCCCGCCGGATACCACGCAGATGCGCCGAGACGGGTCAGCACTTTCCGCTCTTTATGTGCAGCAAATGCCTCCAAAATCGGAGACGGATTCCATTTCTCATAGAGATTCTGACATTCTCTCACATACCGTGCAGAAAATCGGTTCAAAAGCGCCGCCTCGCCGCTTTTTGCCGCCATCGAGGTACCAAGAAGCGCGGTGTAACCGACCGCCAGAAGATCCTGCTCGGCTTTCATCTCCCCGTATGCCTCGAAAATTTCATCTTTTATGTTCATTCTGATTCCTTTCCCAGCTTCACATTCAAGTACAGTAATTTTCTGCGTTTACCACGCCATGTTACCACAAATCTCTGCTCTCATACCATCACTATATATGATCCGATATAAGCTATCACTCCATCGGCGGCGCTGCTTCCTGCGCCGGACCGGCTGGTCCCTGCGGCTGTGCCGGGGTCGGCTCCTGTGCTGCCGGTGCTTCCGTCGGTGCCGGAACCGGATTTTCCGGCTGTGGTGTCTCAGGCTGCGGTGTCTCAGGTTGCGGTGTCTCAGGTTGCGGTCCAGCCGGAACCGCCGGTGCCGCAGCTGCAACGGCCGGACCTACACGGTAGATTGCCTTCGATGCCATATAGGTATCCGTCTGCAGCAAGGTTTTCTCCGTCTCCACGCCGTCCACGTAGACGTATTTCCAGAGCCGTGACTGCAGCCCATAGTGCGCCGACTGTTCCTTCACCCTCGCACCCGGCTTCAAAGATGCGTCCACCTTTGTGATCGGCTCGCCCGGATCCTTCTTCGACAGTGTCTCCGAAACGTATTTGATCGTCCGGTTTGCCGGTCGTGTCTCTTTTCCATATATCGTAAATGAAATAGTCCCGCCGTTCACTGCCCCTTCCATATAGATTGGGGTATCGTATGGATTTTTAAATTTCAGATCCTTATAAGTACCCGCGATCGCCGAATCCTGCGATGCCGGAACGTAAGTAACAATCATCGAATGATTCTGGCGCTGGGTGATATCCATCTCCGCCAGAAGCGCTGCATTGTAGAGCGTCGTGCAGATCTGGCAGGCGCCACCGCCGACCGTATCGACTACCTGACCGTTCGCATAGGAACCTGCCGATGCATAGCCATTTTCCACCGTAAATGGGGTCAGCCATGTATAAGCCGAAAATTCTTCTCCCGGCATCAGAACCGTGCCGTTGATCTTCGCCGCACCGTTCCGCAGATTCTTGGAACGCGACACATTTCCCGGGTTGAAACCGGTACTGAATGTTCCAAGTGCATCCTGAATCGTAGATAATGCCTCTGTCGTGCGGGTCGGCTCTGCATTTTTGACTGTTGCATCCACCGAAACCGGTTCCGAAAGACCGCCCGCGAGCGCCTCATTCAGTGCTTTTGTCGTCGCATCTATGTCCACTTCCTGTCCCGCCGAAGACTGGCTGACCTGAAAGACTCCATTTTCATGCGTGATCACAGCGTCCTGCGGCGCTGTCGTAAATTCCGCGCACCGGGTCTGCACAAACTCGGCAACCTTCGCTTCATCGACCGATGTCTCAATCTGCAGATCCACGCCGGACTGCTCTAATTCCTTCTGATTCAGATACCGGCGCAGAAGATTTCCGCCGGAAAGTTTCTCCACTTCCTCATCAATCTCGTTCTGGTTGACCCAGGAAAATCCCAGCTCCGCCGCCGTCGTCTGAACCTCATGACCTTCTACCCGGATCGAAATGGTCTGATTTTCCATCTCCCCGATCGATTTCTCAATCGTCTGATCCGCCTCTTCCCGTGTCATCCCGGAAAGATCAAACCCACCGACCTGAAAGCCCGTGGGAATCGTCCCCGCTGACGCGGTGCCCGTACCGGCTATAAGCAGTCCAATCACTGCCGCGCCGCATATGCCTGCCATCCAATTTCTTTTTTTCATCATCTACCGAACCTTTACATCATAAGACCTGCCAAAATGGTTCCCGCTACCATCGCTACTACTACGATTATAATAACAACCGCTGATACGATCTGGCGTGTTTTCTGATTTGAAAATTTAAACATATCTCTCACCTCTTCTGCATTCTGCCATGCTGCGCGATAATCTGATCCGTAAGTCTCGAAATCTCATTTTTCGAAAGCGAATCAATCTGCGCAGATAAATTTATTCTATGATATTTTAGTAATTCCCGCAAGACTTCTTTTTGCTTTTTTGACGCGGACTGTTCGCGTTTTACCTTGTAAATCAAAGGCTGCGGTGCAAACACCTCCGGCACTTCCAGAAAATACCTGTTTTTAAGCTCCTGATACAGATGGTGCGCCGCCAGCGCATCCGAAAGCGCCCGATGGCTCTCGCCCGGATCCACCGAAAAATACCGGCACGCGGCTGCCAGATTCTTCTTTTCCTCCTCCGGCATAAAATGGCGGCAGATTTTCAAGGTATCAAGCCCCGCGTGCTCAAATGTATACTTCCGGTTGACCGCCGCCCGCTTGAGAAAGCTGAAATCAAAGATAACATGATGCCCCAGAAGCGGCAGCTCCCCGCAGAATGCCAGAAGTTCCGGCAAAACTGTATCCAGCACCGGCGCATCCTTCAAATCATCGTCACAGATTCCCGTCAGCTCCCGGATGCGCGCATCCAGATCCCGCTCCGGGTTGACAAACGTCGAATACGTCTGCACCACGGTTCCATCTTCCACCCGCGCCGCGCCAATCTCGATGATCCGCTCGGTTTTGGGATTTAACCCTGTTGTCTCCAGGTCAATCGCTATATAAGAATTGTCTGTTTTTTCCATTTTATTTATCCATCGTAACTGTTCAGTACCTTCACAGTCACGCGCAAAAATCCATTAAAAATTGCCTACGGCAATGGGATTTTTGCCTGCTGGCCCATGTTTTCGTACGGTCAGCGCAGTAAATGCACAGACCTACTGAACAGTTTACTATCCATCTAATTTAAAATATGGTTGTCCTACATTTCTTCTCGTTCGCAGATGTTCAGACTGCCGCCATCCGCAATTTCTTTTTCCTGTCTTTCTCTGGAAAACCCCATTTCTCACTGTATTTCATCCTGGGAAATGGAAAATGCCGCCGCATTGCCAAACAGAGCATCCCGGTTTTTGTAATCAAACAGCACAAAACTTCCGTCTTCCATCCGCTCTAAATGCGCCATTTTCGCCATCTGCCTGGAATCGTATGCCTCGTAGCCCTTCAAATAACGGCGTTCCTTCTCCTCGCGCATGAAAAACTGCTTCGTCTCGTTCTTCCACTCCGACGGATCCGGTGCAAAAGATGGACGGCTCTTGACGTTTTCACGGAGGTAGAGGTCATAAATGAGAAGATCCTGATAGGAAATTTCTTTGTTTCCCCATTTCTGAATAAACAGATACAAAATCTCATACCGTGCCAGCCGGTTATGGCTCACTCCATTCAGTCCCTCTTCCTCATAAAATGCCGCCAGGCGGTCATACAAATCAAACGCATCGCCCCATTCCTGCGACAGGCATTTCATCGTGCGGCGGAACTGCCCGCTGTTGTAATAGACCTCGACCATCTCTTCCACACCCTTGAGACGGATCACCTCTTCATAGGAAAGCCAGTTGGTTCTAAGCACCTCATACGGCGGCTTGCTCTGGCTGAGCAGACCGTATTTCTGCTTCATTTCTTCCATATAGGAACCTTTCAGCACCTTCAGAAAGCCAAGCTGAAGCTGTTCTGGCTCCATTTTATATACGTCATTGAAGGAGCGGTGAAAACTTTCAATATCTTCATATGGAAGCCCCGCAATCAGATCGAGATGCTGATGGATGTTGCCAAAGGCATTGACCTGCGCCACACGGCGCGCCACCTTGTCCAGATCCATCGTCCGCCGGATCTCCTTCACAACCACTGGATTCGTCGTCTGCACGCCGATTTCCAGCTGAATCAGTCCCGGACGCATCTGTTTCATCAGTGCCAGCTCGTCATCATCCAGAAGATCCGATGAAATTTCAAAATGAAAGTTGGTAATTCCATTATCGTGTTCCAGCAAATACTGCCAGATCGCCATCGAATGGCTCTTTTTGCAGTTAAACGTCCGGTCTACGAACTTTACCTGCGGCACCTTCCGGTCAAGAAAAAACTGCAGTTCCTTCGTCACCAGCGAAAGGCTGCGGAACCGCACTTTTTTGTCAATCGAAGACAGACAGTAACTACAGGAAAATGGACATCCACGGCTGCTCTCATAGTAGATAATGCGGTGTTCCAGCCCGCTTAAATCTCCGTAGGAAAATGGAATGTCGTCCAGATTCATGAGCGGCGCCGGGCGATGGACCTCGATGGTGCCATCAAAACGGCGTAGGACAATGCCTGGGAGCTCTGAAAAACAAACCTCCGTCCCGCACTCACACGCCTCCACCAACCGCGTAAAGGTCTCCTCGCCTTCGCCCTGCATGATCAGCTCGACCTCCGGCAGCTCATCCATCAGGTGAACCGCGTCATACGAAGCCTCCGGACCTCCCATCCAGATGCGGACCTGCGGAAGAACCTTTTTCAAATCGTGGATCAGTTCCTTCACGTAAACGATATTCCAGATATAACAGGAAAATCCCACCACATCCGGTTTTCTCCGGTAAATATCCTGCAGAATCTGATCCATCTGGTGGTTGATGGTGTACTCGCCGAGATCGATCTGGATTTCCGACACGGTTTTCGTTCGATTCGCGCCTTCTGCTGCCTCCGAAACCATTTCCATTCCAACAGCCGCACCCTGCTCATCCTTCTGTCCCAGCCCCAGCCGCTCCATCGCATACCGTCTCAGGCTGTAAATTCCCAGATTTGAATGTATATATTTGGCATTAATCGCCGCCAATAAGTACCGCATCGTCTCACACCTTCAAAATATGATAGCCAGCCGCCTTATTGAGCCGGTTCATAATCGCCCGTCCTAAATTGTCTTCCGAAAATCCTTCCGAAAAGATATATTCCGCGCCGCGATCGTCGAAATCACGCAGAACTGCATACAGGTTGTGTGCAACAGTCTCCTGACGCGCCCGCGCACCGATGCTTTCCAGCATCCCCGCCGGGTAACGGTCTTTCGTCTCGTCCGTGCAGATAATTCCAACCTTGCGCCCTTCTGCCAGCTTTTCGCCTGCCAGGCGGTTGATCGTCTCCACAACTGCCTCCGTCTCGCCCTCGACCAGTGTCAGATCGGCTTTCGGTGCATAATGGCGGTATTTCATTCCCGGTGCTTTCGGGCGCACATCCGCGCTGACCGGTCCTAAAATCGCCGGATCAATGCCGACTTCCCCGACCGTTTCACGCAACATCTCCACGGTGATCGCACCCGGTCTTAAAACCATCGGCATTTCCTCCGTAACATCCACGATCGTCGATTCCAGACCAATTCCAACCGGACCGCCATCGATGATCGCATCGATCTTTCCGTTCATATCCTGAAGCACGTGATCCGCGCGCGTCGGGCTTGGGCGTCCCGATGTATTCGCACTCGGAGCCGCGATCGGCACGCCGGATAGACGGATTAACTCTGCCGCGATCGGATCAGACGGCATCCGGATTGCCACCGTGTCAAGCCCGCCGGTCGTTCCATACGGCACGATCGCGCTCTTAGGAAATACCATCGTCATCGGTCCCGGCCAGTATGCCTTTGCAAGCTTTTTGCCATTTTCCGGCATATTCGATACCAGCGGCGCGATCTCCTCCAGACAGGACACATGCGCGATCAGCGGGTTGTCAGACGGGCGTCCCTTCGCCGCATAAATCTTCTTCGCTGCCGCCTCATCCAGCGCATTCGCCCCCAATCCGTACACCGTTTCCGTCGGAAATGCCACCAGACCGCCCGCGCGGATGATCGCTGCCGCCTTCTCAAGCACCTCCCGGTCATGCGCCGTAAAGTCCTTTGGATTTTCTATCTTCCACATCTGGGTGTGAAGTTCTTTTTTTGTTTCGTTTTGCATATTGATTCTTCTTTCTACTATCTCACAATGAATAAATCTATCTTCCATACTAAGCTCGAAAATACCTCGCTAAGTACTCCTAGTATACACAAGATTCCTCGCCAGTTCAAGGTTTCAGCGCCCATTCAGATACTCCATAATCCCCATATGCAGCGTATACGCCACGCGGTCCTGGTATTCTTCTGTTTTCAGCAGTGCCGCCTCTTTCCAGTTAGACAAAAATCCGCACTCGACGATGACAATCGGACATTTGACGTGGAGCAGGAGATAATAGCTGTCATTCGGTTTGGCTTTTCTGCGGTTCTGGTCTCCCAGCGCATAGTCGAAGCGCTTCTGCAGTATTTCCGCCAGCCGTTTCCCCTTCTCTGACTTCCGGTAATAAAATACCTGCGCACCGGATACTTCCTCCTGGTGGTAGCTGTTCTGGTGGATGCTGACGACCAGATCCGCGCCGGATTCCTCGACGCGGGCGCAGCGGTTTTTCATGTCGGACATTTTCCGGCTTCCAGCTGACGTATCGTAAAGTCCCCGGTCATCCTCCCGGCTCATCACGACCTCCACATCGGACTGTTCCAGATACCATTTCAGGCGCTTCGCGATTGCCAGATTGATGTCCTTTTCCAGGCTTCCGTCCACACTCACCTTTCCCGGATCAAAATCCCCATGCCCGGCGTCCAAGAAAACAACCGGCTTTTTCTTTCCAAGCACAGCGTCCGCCCCCGCTGATGCCAGCCCCGCATACCGTGCCGCCAGAAAGACGCCGCAAAATAAAAGAAGGCAGACTGCCAATTCCACTGACAGCCGCCTTCGCATTTGTTTTAGAAACGGGTGTGTTTCAAACCATTCGTTCAAGTGCACCGCTCCTGATGCATTCTTATGATATCTATATTCGCCTTGTTCGCGGCATATCCCGCTATTTTCTAATTCTAATCCCGGCTCCTACTGCTGTGCCTCCGCTACATCCTTAAACCCAAGTCCAAAAATGCCTGAGGTTTCCTTCACAATCACAAACGCATTCTCATCCGTCTCCGCAATAATGCGTTTTAAACGATTGAACTCCGTTTTGCGGACGGTACATAAAACCACCGTCGTGTCCTCGCCGCTGTAGCCGCCCTTGCCCGGAAGCAGCGTTACCGTACGGTCAATTTCCTTAATGACACGTTCTGCGATTTTCTGCGGGTATTTCGTCACGATCGACGCCTCGCTTCCGGCATCATTTCCGTAGATGATCATGTCGATGACCTTCGTCTGCGCGTACAGGGAAATCAGTCCGAACAGTGCCGCATCGACATTTCCAAAGACGAAGATCGAGGTGGAGAGGATGATTCCATCGATCATCATCAGGGCACGCCCGATCGAGACATGCGGATATTTCTTCTGGAGCAGGTAGCCGACCACATCGCTGCCGCCCGTCGTCGAACCGGACAGAAAGATGAACGCCATGCCGACGCCGACCAGAATGCCGCCGTAGAGACTTCCCATAAGCTGGTCGCCCATATAAACCGGAAAGACCGGGGCGATCACGTAGTCAAGCACAACCGAACAAATTCCGCACGCAAACGCCGTCCGCACCGCAAAGGCACGGCTCAAATGAAACCACGCCAGTATTAAAAGCGGCACATTGACCATCAGTGTCAGCCGTCCGACCGGCAGGTTCGTCACATGGTTTAACATCAGTGCCACGCCGACCGCACCGCCCGGCGCAATATTCGCCGTCTCAATAAAGCTGTGCGTGCCGATACTGTAGATAAATGCGCCCAGAATCAGATATAAAAAATCTTTTACAGAATATTTTCCAATGTATTTCTCCATTTCTGCATTTCCTCCTGTTATCCTGTCTGAGCGTTCCATCCTTTCCGGGCTGATTCTGCTGGTTCTGCTTCCCGCATCGTCCTCAATTTTCCGTATCTATCCTCCATCGCTCAGATTTCTTTTTCCTGTTTTTCCTTCGCCTTTTCGCCCCGCAGCTGGCTCGCCTTTCTCTGCAGCGTCTGCCTCGGCACATCCAGAATCCGCGCTGCCTCAGATATATTTCCGTGCGCCGCCTCCAACGCCTGCCAAATCAGTTTTTCCTCATAGGCAGCCACCGCCTCACGAAGCGACGAGCAGAGTTTTGGAACTTCTTCCAGGCTTTCCGGCGTCTTTTTCCTGTCCGCCTGCTTTTCCAGCAGAAGCTTTCCCTTGATGTCTTTATACTGGAGCAAGGCACTCGTCTCGTCCACCATGCTCATGCCGTAAACGATCACGTGTTCCAGCTCCCGGACATTGCCCGGCCAGTCATATTCTTCCAGTTTTTTTAGCAGATCCTTTGACACATACTGAACCTGCTTGTGGAACGTGCCATTGTGTTTGTTTACATAAAACTTGACAAAATGTCCAATATCTGCCTTCCGTTCCCGCAGCGGCGGAATCCGGATCGACATCATGCTCAGACGATAATAAATATCGCGCCGAAGCTGTCCTTTCTCGATCGCCTCAAGCGGTTCCACATTGGTCGCCGCAATGATCTTCACATTCGTGCGTTTCGTCTCACTGCCGCCCAGGCTGCGGAAACTGCCGTCCTGCAGAACCCGCAGAAGCTTTGACTGCAAAAACAGAGGCATCGAATTGATCTCGTCGAGAAACAGTGTTCCGCCGTCCGCCAGCTCAAAGAGTCCCTTATTTTCCATTGCCCCGGTAAACGCGCCCTTGGACGTTCCAAATAAGATACTTTCGAGCAAGGTATCCGGCAACGCCGCACAGTTCTGCGCGATAAACGGTTTATCCCTCCGTTCACTGGCATTGTGGATCGACTGTGCAAACACCTCTTTTCCGGTTCCCGTTTCCCCATAGATCATAACCGGCAGATCGCACGCCGCCACCACCGGTATATAGTCTCTGGCATTTTTCATTTTTTCATCCACTGCGATGATATCTTCCATCGTAAAAGATGCGCCGCTGTGTTTTTTCAGCTTTCCAGCGCCGCCGACCGGGATCTGTTCCGAAGTCAGTTCCACACTCTCCGGCTCTTCCTCGCCGTCTGTCATCTCTTCCATCGACAGATCGATCGCGCCCACCACGGCGCGCCCGCTCTTGATCGGAATCGAAAGAGAGCTGATATGGATGCCCTCCTGCCCCTTGGTCTGCAGCAGCTGGTTTTCCACGTAAACCGGCAGTCCGACCTCCATCGCCCGGATCATGCTGCTGTTCTTAGCGTTCAGGTTTTCAAATACATCGAAAAAATTTTGTCCCACCAACGCCTGGTAAGCTTCTCTCTCTTTCCGGTTTGAAAATTTACTATTTAACTTTGCTGAAAACAGAATCTCGCCATCCAGGTTGATGATCGTGATTCCGTCAATATATCCTTTTCCATGAAATAACTGTCTTAAAAACTCCATGCATTTCTCCCCTGTCTGAAACACCGCTGACCGGAATCACGCGCTAAGTCTCACGGACGTTCGACTTGAATCTGCGTTCATCCGGCCTGACAACGGTGTTATGTTTACACCTGTTCCAAGTGTATCAGAGGAAACAGGCAAAGACAAGTTTATCCGATCTCCTCCACACCTGGGCGATCCAGCGGAAGTTTCAGCCACCACCATTTAAATACGATATTTGCGATGATGCATGCTGCCATGATTACCAAATAGATGCCGATAAACTTCCAATGGCTGCCATTTAAGAGCATCATCGGTCCCATCGACCACGCAAACATCTCTGCCGGAGTTGTAAACGGCGCTGCAAATGCAGTATCGTTCAGCGTCTTGGAGCGGTTTTCCGGATCAACGATTCGAAGAAGGATGAAGCCGATCGCAAAAACGCCCGTTGAATAGCCAAATACGAAGATCGAGCGCTCAAACCAGCTGCCGCGGTTCATCGCCGGACCAAAGAACATCAGAGTTGCCACTACGATTACAATACCGCAGAGCAGAAGAAGTGCCAGCGGAGCTGCATATTTAACGATAACTGCCAGTTTGATGGAAGCGATTCCGAAAAACACCAGATAATCCGTCGCAGTACCGGAGATACGTCCCACTACATTTTCATCAATATAATTACCGACGCCGACTTTTCGGAAAACGAGGAACATCACGATCGCGGTCAAAAATGCCATCAGGTAATTCGGCAGATCCAGACCGATCGCTGCATAGATTCCCTTGCTGAGTCCCACACCGATACCGGATGCGATCAGCATCACTGCCAGATGCCATGCCAGCGGATCCAGGACGTTGGATGAAATAGTTTCCTCGCCCATCGACTTGCGCTCATTTTTGGGCACCAGACCACAGCGCAGATCATCGGAGATCTGATTGAAGCCTTTCATATATTTGGTCCAGCCCTTTTTCGTTCCCAGCTTGATGAAGAACAGACCGCCAAAGATACCCGATAAAATACCAACAGTTGCACAGGTCATCGCGATATCCATTGCATCCAGATCACCCAGTCTCTCAAACGCGGTACCAACAGCCGCTGCCGTTCCGTGTCCGCCGGAGAAACCAGCTGCCAGCAGCAGACCGAAGCCATAGTTAATGTTCGGGAATAATTTCGAAATTACTAAAATACTAAACAACGGTGCCAGTGAGAACTGAATCGCCTGTGCCAGCACTTTATAGGAAAAATAAGAACCAATCCGGTCAATTTCCGCTTTAAAATCTTTCTTGTTGAAAGAAAATCCATTAATTCCGACACCTGCGAAAATCAGGATAATCAGAACACTTGCATAAGAACCAATATTTTCAGAAAACGGCAGGATTCCCAGTCCCTGCGCCCCGAGTGCCAGCGCGATAAATCCGGCAATCATACTTGGCGGAATGAAAAATTTCTGTACCAACGGCACTTTTGCACGTAAAAGCTGACCAACCGCGATAAAAAACGATGCGATCGCAAAGTCCACTAAAATGTCTGTAACACTCACAGATACCCCTCCTATTCTTCTGTATCAAATGCGCCTCCAGCTATTTCCCATCCGGAAGCACTTCTATTCTCCCCTCAAATGGCAGAGCGCTTTTCATCCGTATCCCCATACGTTTCACGAAAAGCGTTCTGCCGATATCCTTTATCTGAAAAATCACTTCTCTAATTTGATAAAGTTATCCGAATGGCTCTTGGTTGTCGACGGAGCCAGATCCAGTTTCTGATCTGCGATCTCTAAGATGTCTTCCGGACGAACCCACGGTCTGCCCTGGATGGCACTTGTCTCCTCATGGGTTAAGTATCCCTTGTAGGTGGTTAAGCTGCGGCGCAGGAAACCATCCTTTGCACACGCCTGCGCCACGCCATTGTTGATGATGCTTCTGAAGTGCGGCAGTACGGATGCTGCATATGCGATCGAGGTAGACTGGGAAATTGCGCCCGGAATGTTGCTTACGCAATAATGTACGACGCCCTCTTCGATATAGCGCGGATTTTCATGGGTGGTCTCATGGAATGTCTCGATTGCACCATAATCGTTGCTGATATCTACGATAACGGAACCTTTCTCCATCGAGCGGACCATCTCGCGGTCGATCATGTATTCTTTGGCATCCTTCGGCCATCTAACACAATTATATACGACATCGATCTCCGGTAAAATCTTTTTCAGATTATAACGGTTGGAAATCTGGGTGTTGACTTCCTCATTGAACTGTTTTCCGATATCGCGCAGGGTTCCGATATTAATATCCATAACCGTTACCCACGCGCCCAGCGCATGAAGAACAGAGATTGCTGCGCGTCCTACCACGCCGCCTCCAATGACCAGCGCCTTAACGCCCGGAGCACCGCCGAGACCGTTGACGAATTTGCCCTTGCCGCCGTTGATGGAGAGCAGGGATTCCAGACCAAAAAGTGCACCCGCCTTACCAGCTGCCTCGCAGTTCGGTGAACCGTAACGGTGGGAATCTTCTGCGGTAAATGCAATACACTTGCTGTCGAGAAGTGCCTGTACCTCCTCCGGATGTGCTGCCGGATGGATGCAGGTAAATACGATCTGGTTTTCACGGAGCAGCTTGTACTCGCACGGTTCAAACTCTTTTACCTTCGCGACGAAATCGCAGGTTGCATAAATTTCTTCCTTTGTATCAACCAGCTTCGCGCCCTCTTTCACATATGCCTCATCCGGGAATCCAGAACCTTCGCCCGCGCCCTTCTGAACGTAAACCTCATTGCCGTCACCTACCAGCATGCTTACCTCTGCCGGGGTTGCGATGACACGGTACTCGCCTACTTTGATGTCTTTCAATACGCCAACTTTCATAATGTGTTCCCTCCATGTAATATATTTTTCTTTTTGCTTGATACTTTTGCTTGATACTCATATATACAGCAAGTTCCGTGCCAACTTTTACGTTTTTCGATTTTATTTAATATTTTTCTTTTTTATTTTCCAAAAAATTCGAGGTTTTCCTTGTAAATACAAGGTTTTTGTCGAATTAAAATTTTTATTTATTTTTTTGATAACCTTCCAGGAATGACTCGTTCTTGTCTCATTTTTTTCATAATGTAAAAAAATGACTCATTTATGAGCTTTTATGTGCTCATAAATGAGTCATTCAAATTTTATTTTTAAGTCATATGCCGATTTTTGAGTCTTTCGTTTCTATGGTGCTCATTTTTGTTTCTGCGCTTTCGCTGATAAACTTCGATTTCCTTATCTGTCAGTTCTAATTTAACCCAGAAGGAACATCCTTTTGTCTTATCGGTAATCTGTACACGGCGTGCTGCAATCTGCTCCCGCAGGTTATCGATATGAAGTTCATCCGTCTGCTCCAGACGGTCATAATCAGCTCCATCCTCAAACAACATTGGAATTACGCCGTGGTTTACCAGGTTTCCCTTATGGATACGGGCAATACTCTTGGCAATGACTGCCTTAACACCCAGATACATCGGGTTGATTGCCGCGTGCTCACGGGAGGAACCCTGTCCATAGTTTTCACCGCCGATGATAATGCTCTGTCCCATTTCTTTTGCGCGAGCTGCAAATTCCGGATCATAGCGGTGATAGCAATACTGGGACATCAACGGAATATTGGAACGCATACTGCTGAACTCAGCACTTGCCGGTGTAATATCATCGGTGGATACATTATCACAGGCTTTTAAGCTGATAGGAGCATCCAGTGTCTCCTGCGGCGGCTCCGGAACCGGAAGAAACTTGACGTTCGGTCCGCGGACAATCTCCACCTTCGCAGCTTCCTCCGGAGACAGCGGCGGAAGAATCATCGAATCATCAATATCGTACTGATCCGGCTCGTGAATTGAATCCAGGATCTTCACATTTTCACCCATAATATCTTCTGCCGTTGCCCGGTCTGGACACATACACGCCGAATTTCTTTGCTGCGGACTGCAAATAAATGTGGTCGTCCGGCGTCTTATTATCTACATATAATAAATTGTGAGCGAGGTAGCTGACGCTGCACTCCGCCATCTCTATCAGCCCCGCAGCCTTGACCCGGCTGCCCGTCTGTTTTTTTCCATCCTTATTGTAACGCCTGCCTGCAGGGAAAATCCAATTAAGAAAGGGAATGAAGGTATAACTTTCTGTTATCAGGGCTTTTCCCCGTACTCCTCCCTACTCAATTCTTCGCTTCCATTTACCCTTCTTATTTTCGCTCATTTTTCGTATGTCTACAAAATTATATTATATCTTTTAGGTAGAATTAAAAATTATTTTATTTTGTTTTGTAACTTTTTGTATTTTTTTGTAATTTTTTGACTGTTTTATGTTAGAATCCAGCCATGTTTGGGAGGACAATTTGTATTAGGGAGGAAATTAGAATGAGAAAAATTAAAATGATGACCAGTGCAGTGCTTCTTTCTTTATCCCTGGCTTTTTCTTTAACAGCTTGTGGAACAAAGTCTGAACCGGCAGCCGATACAACAGCGGCTGAAGCCGAAGTAACCGAGACAGAAAGCGAAGCAGAAACTGCCGAAGAAGCGGCGAATGACGAAGAAGAGAAAGTCAAAGTCGGCGTTTCATGGAATGCAGACGAAATCGACAAAGATGCACAGTTATATATAGATGCCGTTACCAAAGCTGGCGGCGAAGCAATTTATCTTCCTCAGATCAAAACCGAGGATGACGCGAAAAATGCTCTGGCAGAAATCGATGCTCTGGTTGTGACCGGCGGCGAAGATATTGATCCGAGCTACTACGACGAAGAGCCAAACGAAAAATTAGAGACTGTAAACGAAGTCAGAGATACTTCTGATTCTCTTTTAATCAAGGCAGCTCTCGATGAGGATATCCCGATGCTCTGCACCTGCCGTGGCATGCAGTTCTTAAACGTATTAAGCGGTGGTACCTTATATCAGGATCTTCCGACTCAGAATCCGTCCGATATCGATCATCGCGATCCGAACGGTAAGGTATTCGCAAAACATGAGATTACCGTAGACAAAGATAACATCGTTGCTGCCGCATTTGGCGGAGAAGGCACCTACACTGTAAACTCCTGGCATCATCAGGCAGTCGATCAGTTAGGTGACAACCTGAAAGTCGTTGCTACTGCTCCAGATGGAGTCGTCGAAGCAATCGTCAGAGAAGATAAAGACTACGTGATGGGCTTACAGTTCCATCCGGAAGCTATGATCGCTGAAGGTGATGACAGTTTCCTTGCTTTCTACACCAACCTGATCGATCAGGCAAAAGAGGCAGAATAATCACATTTCTCCCAGACAAAACAATATTTTTGATGTTTTAATAACCTCCAGGCGGATGAATCAATCTTTCCGCCCGGAGGTTTTTTGTCCAAGACGCTCTTTTTTAATAAAAAAGAATGTGCCTTGGCACATTCTCGCGCCGAGCGCGGTCGCTTGCGACAAACTACATCTTCGCGCGAGTGCGCATCATTGGCACGTTAGTGCCTTTTTGTGTAATAGGGGATTCCAAGGAATTTCCTATTACATAAAAAAGCAGAAGCCCCACGCTCCCGCATGAGACTTCCACCCTACTTTGAATCATTGAATCTTAATTAAATTGTCTCTACTCCCAGCCAATCACATCCCAGACGTCGCTGGTTTCCAGCCCCAGCCGCCATCCGGCTACACCTGCCAGGTCGTATTTCTTGATTAAATCCATCTTGAGTCCCAGAGACCTTGTCTCCTCCATCCAGAGCTGCTGTTCGCCGTTCTGGCTGTCCAGCCTGCCGTAATACTGACCAGCCGAATCATCCCAGGTCAGATCCATGCCGCTCTCCGACACCCATTTTGTCGCCTCGGAGATTCCCATCGCACGGGAGGACGCATTGTCGCCGCTTCCCGTCCAGAGCCTTGTGTAGAACGGAACTGCGTTGATTACCTTTTCCTTCGGAACCAGGGAAAGCATATCTTTGATGCCGTTTTCGACATATCCGATCGAAGAAACAGAACCGGCTTCGCCGCCTGCATAGTGCTCATCATAACCCATGATAATCACATAATCTGCGACGTTGCCCTGCTCTTTCTGGTTATAGAAACGGTTATATACCGCCGGAACATAGTTATCGACCGACAGCACCAGCCCTTTCTTTCGGCAGGAAACCGACAGCTCGCGGATAAACTCGATGTAATGGACGCCCGCCGCCGTCTTCAAACTCTCAAAATCCAGATTGATACCGTCAAATCCATAACGGTCCGCCTCTGTCATCATATTTTCAATCAGTTTTTCGCGCACAGACGTCCTGGAAAGAAGCACCTCCGCCTGCACGTTCTTGCTGCATTCGCGGCTGAAATTGTCGAGTACCGCCCAGACCTGCAGACCTTTTTCATGCGCCCGATCCACATAGGACTTATCTGCCAGAGATTCATACGCGCCGCTGTTGCTGCTAAGCGTAAACCACGTCGGCGCGATGACATTGACACCTTTCGTCTTTGCAATCAGAGAATCCATCGCCTGGTTTGCCGCCGCGATCGTTACCTGATGCCAGACCATCACAATCTTCTGATCCAGTGAAATATTCTGGTAGACCGGAGCAGTAAAATCACTCTTTAATGTCTCCTCGTGCAGATTTTTCATCTTCCACTTGTGCATATATCCAATATGACCGTCCGGTGTCATGACTCTCGCCCAGTTGTCATACTGTTCCAGCACCGTCACTGTCCCGCCGCGCTTTATCTCAGTCACAATCGGGCTTTTCAAGCCGCCTCTTAAGCGGATCTTGGCGCTCCACGCCGCATCTGCCACCGTAACCGGATCCCAGTTATTTTCCACGAAAACCCGCTTCTGTGCCTCACCATCATACGCCTGCAGACGCACATCGGTGTATTTCTGAATCAGAGCCAGTGAAAGATAAACTGCATCGCCATCCCGGTAAAGGATCTTTTTTCCGTCCTCATCCACTGTCGTCTCGTCGCTTTTCACGATCTCCTCCGGCAGGGCGTACACCAGTATTTCCTCATTGGCATCCCAGTAAAAACGTTCATTTAAGTTCGCATCTACCCACGCAGCCGGCAGATATGTCTGCCCGTCCACGTAGACCCCGCTCTCCTCCTGACGTTCATAGTTCAGATACAGCGCCACCCGGTCGCTGCCGCCCGCCGCGTACAGAGCATCCAGATCCGCCCTCTCCCGGCTTGGCATATATTTGACCGCTGCAATCACACCAACGGCTGCCACGATTAAAAACAGCACAAACCCGAAAATCCGTCCCAGACAGCCCGAACGTGCTTTCCTTGATCTTCCTCTTTCCATGTTTTCCTCCGGTGTATGTTAAGGTAATACCATAAGCACTAAGCTCGAAAATACCTCGCTAAGTGCCCTTATTATATCACACCAGCTCCATGGAATGTTGACTTTTTTCTTAACTCCTCTTTCATTTTCCCTGTAATAGGTTACTGTTTACGCATACGTGCCCAGTAACTGTAATAGCACCATCTAAACAGTTCTCACCATTTTCTCCGAAAGAAAAATCCGGCGGACTGTCCAGATACGGACAAAACGGCACCTCTCTTATCACCGGTTGTAAACCCGGTCAAAATGTATCTCTGTCAGCACTCCTGTCTCCGCTCCGACGTAATCAGCCATATAAAACGAGCCGTCCTCCCGGAACTCACACAGCTTCCTGTATTCTTCTGGTCTGCACTCCCTCCCATCAATTAAAATCTGGATTCCTTTGCTTTTATATCGCTGTAATCCCTCGACAAATATTCTCTGCTGTTCCCTACGCCTCCTCTCTGCCTCTTCTTTTTTACTTTTTCTTACTACCATTCCACACCTTCTCCATTCCGCGAAAACAGCCCCTTCTAACTTTTGACCTTTCAGAGATAATCGGTAATTTATAACCCCAGGTCTGCCTCGCTTATCGTAGGAATTTTCCAAAAAAAGTCATGGACTCTCCCGTAACCATCAATGCATTCTTCTGCAGTGGGATTCGCCGGATCCGGATATCCAGATATTGCTCTGCCATTTTTACAGCTTCCTCTTCTCCAAATGAGACGAAATACTCACACCATTTTTTCCATTTTTGCTTTTCTGCTGCCAATGCCGCAAAATCTGCCAGCTGCCATCCGCTGACCGAACCAACCAGAAAACAGCGGCTGCATCGAAAAAAGGCATCCTGATTCTTCTGTGTCAAGGCTCCGAAGTCGATCACCATCGCCTCCATCCCCCTTTCCGAACAATCGTACCATTCTGCACGTTCAGCCTTTTGATAGAAAAAAATTCCCCTAATTTCAAACGGCTGTCCTGCCCCGTCTATAACCGGTTTTTTCCTTCTTTTTCCCGTCCGGAATATCTTTTCAAGCTGTGCAAATGAGCCGCTCTCATTTTGTTCCAGAACCGCCGTTCGCCGGCACAGAACCCCGGACAGATATGCTGCCGTCATAAGCGAAAAGTGTGTCACCCCAACCGATGGTCCGCTCCCGGCTATCCCGATACATTCCAAGTGTTCTGTCCCGGCCTGCTTTGTGTCTGGCACTGGTTTTTGCCTGAATTTTCGCCCCACTTTTGAGCCTTCGCCCCGTTTTCCGATTCTAATCTGTATTTCCTCCTATTTCCACTGCCACGGGAATCCACCCATAAAGCGCTCCCACCTTCGCCGGATGTTCCGCCAGAGTCCCCCTTCTTTTGCTGCCTGTCTGGTCCCCCGTCCTTTTTTGAGAGCTGCCTCCCGGAAAATCCTTTCAAAAAATTCTGTCTCCTCCGCTGCCTCATTTTCCTGCCCCCGCCTTCCGCCTGCATCGAACGGCGGAGTTAAAAATGGAAGCCGCAGATACCTAAGATGCCTGACCTCCTCTGGAAGATAATCCCGCCCGCATTTTCTGTGATTTAATAAAATCTGGAGTCCCTCTTCTCCTCCCAGAAACCGGATCGCCCGCAGAGAATCTTCTTTCTCCCACGGCTGCAATCCACAGACGAAAAGAATCAAATCATACTCCCCCTCCAGAACCGTCTGGAGCCCGGTTCCGCAGTCATCTAAAATCACTTCAAACACCGGCTGTTCCAGCTGCACCACATCGCTGTATCTGGGTTTCAACGCCAGACCGTCCATGTAATAAATTCCATGTTCATCCGGCACCAGCCCATACCAGGATGCCAGCCTGCGGACTGCCCCCGTGTCATTCTGCTCCCTGTAAAGGCAGGAAACTCCTTTCTGCCGCAGATATCGGACCGCGCCAAGTGCGGTATGTGTAACCCCGATTCCGCTCCGGCTGCCTGCTGCGGCAATCCTGAGAAGTGGTATATGACGTTCTGCAAATATGCGCGCCTCCAGTTTTTCCAATGCCTCTAACACTTCCCGGACACTCTGGCAGCGCTCTTTTTTCTCTGTTCTGAGACATCGCCCCATAAGAATGTACAGATCTCCCCGACAGCTTCCCTGTCCTGCTTTTATCTCCCCCTCTGGGGCATGCCCTGTCCCCATATAGTACAGGAGGGCGCCAATGGCATAGATGTCGGTCCTCTCATCCAGAGTCCCTCCCTCGTACTGTTCGGGGGCTGCAAAGCCTTTTGTTCCATAGCAAACAGATCGTTCCTGGCTCAAAGACGCCAGTGCCGCCTGATCAAAATCAATCAATTTTAATTGTTCCCGGCAGATTAGAAGATTCCCGGGGTGGAGATCTAAATATAAGATTGGATTTGGTTTGAATGAATGCAGATAATTCATGATCCGGCAAAGCTCAATTCCCAGACGGATAAGCTCTCCCGTTTGCAGACTGCCCGTTCTCTCAATTCGGGCATACAACGACTCACCGCACAGATATTCCTCGATGAGATAATAATAATTTTCGTCAATTTCCAGATCGTAGATGATCGGGATTCCCGGATGGCGCAGCCGCTTCAAAAGCGCTGCTTCCTGAATGAAACCGCTCTCTGTCCGCCTGACACGCTTAATCGCTCTCTCTTCATCAAGCCCCAGATGCCTGGCTAAAAAAACAGTTCCGCTCCGACCGCGTCCGATCACACGTTCCAGCTGGTATTTTCCAAATAGAACGGCTGTTTCCGTACCGCGCCTCCTTTCGGTCTATACCACCTCTCAAGATTCATTGTATACGATCCCCTCACTTCCCGCAACCGTTTTTAGAAAGATTTTATGCTTTTTTTTCATATTCAAATTGCCAAGTGATTATATTATATAGTATGATGAATACCAAGGTTCCAAAGTCCAAAACATGAGTAAGCAGCCTTTTTCCGCAGAAAAATGAGCGGATTACGAATGTCTTGCAAAATTGCGGAAGTGCGAAGCACGAAGCATTCGGTATCTTAACCACCCAAAAGACAAGGAAGTGAAAAATCCATGAAAATAGAACGCATCAACGAAAACCAGATCCGCTGCACCCTGACAAGCAGCGATCTGAGCGCCCGCAACTTAAATCTGGGCGAACTCGCCTATGGCACGGAAAAAGCGAAAAAACTGTTCCATGAAATGATCCAGAAGGCATCGAATGAAGTCGGCTTCGAGGCGGACGATATTCCTCTGATGGTGGAAGCAATTCCGCTCTCCAGTGAGAGCATCATGCTGATCATTACCAAGATCGAGGATCCGGAAGAGCTGGACACCCGCTTTTCACGCTTTTCCCCGGGAAACGAGGACGAGCCTCTGACAACGCTTGCCAACGAGCTTTTAGAGGGCGCGGACGGGCTTTTAAGCCTGTTTACTGACAATGGCAAAAATACCGCCGCAAGCCCGCTGACCGGTTCGGACGCGCCTTCCACTGAAAAGGCAGAGTCAGGTTCCAAACTGCCGGCAGCGCGTATTTTTACTTTCGGCTCCCTCGACGAGGTCTGCCGGGCAGCGCGCATCGCAGCTCCAGTCTGCGAAACACCGAACACGCTTTATAAACACCCGTCCGACAGTCGTTACTACCTTGTTGTCCGCCAGACAGCCGACAGCACCGACGCATTTAACCGCCTGTGCAATCTCCTGTCCGAGTACAGCGAACCATTAAAGACTGCCGCTGCCCCGAATGCATTTGAGGCATACTATGAGGAGCACTATGAGACGATCGTCCGGGAGCACGCGCTCTCAACACTCTCGACCCTGTAGGAATGCTGACTTCCAGAAAAATCGGTTTTTTCCATTGCTTCTATTTTAGAACATGAAAACCATCAATTTCTCCTTGAATATTTCGCATTTTTAGTATAGAATATAGCCAAACGCATAAATATAAAAGGAGGATTTTATCATGGCATTTGTAATTACTGATTCTTGTGTAAGTTGTGGTTCCTGTGCTGGCGAATGTCCAGTTGGAGCAATCTCTCAGGGAGATGGCAAATACGAAATCGACGCTAACAGCTGCATCGACTGCGGTACATGTGCAGGCGTATGTCCGACCGGCGCTATCGAGCAGGGCTAATTAAACACAAACAAAAACGAAATATCTACATAAAAAAGCCTGTCGTTTCCGACAGGCTTTTTTTATGCCCTTTTGCAGAACTTATCACATCTTATTCCCATTCCGTCCAAATTTCTTTTTCTTTACACGGGACCGGAAAAATGGAAAACGCCCTGGCGCAGCAGCCGCTGCTTCCGCTCGCCCCTGGTTTTCCCGCTGATACGCGCGGATGACCTCGTCGAGGCGCTTGAAGCGCTCTTCCTCCCGCTCATCAGAGACCCGCATCAGGTATTCCAGCTCCTTCATCAATTTATCATGCACCAGATAGCTGACGTCCTGACTCAGTTTTTCGCTGTTTTCCTCGATCGCGCGCCCGATGACCTGGTTCATGATCTCCTGAAACTGGCGCATCTTCTCCCCCGCCAGAGGCTGGGAAACCTCTGCCTGCGGCAGTTCTGTTTCCTTGTTTTCTACCTCTGTATTTTTTTTCATTTCCATATTTTCCTGCCTGCTCATGTTACGCTCTCCTGTTCCCGTTTCCCGGAAAACCGCCTGTGCCTGCGCTTCCAGAAGCGCTTCCGGTTCTGTTTTCTGATTTTCTTCCACTTTTCCGAGGATTCCCCGTATGGCTTTCAACTGGTACCCCTGTTCCTTCAACTGCTTGATCTGACGGAACAGCTGGATATGAAACTCCGTATAGTACCGATGCCCCTGTTCATTTCTCGGAATCGGAAGGCCCAGCTCGTCCTCCCAGTACCGGAGCACGTGAGCCTCCACCTGCACCTGTCTGGAAGCATCCGAAATCAGGTAATGCTTGTTCTTATTCATTCTGCTTGTCCTCCCCGGTACCTTACTACTACTATATGCGGGGTTTAGAATAAATATGACGGGGTTAAGAAAATTACAATTTCTATGAAATAAAAAACAGATTTCTGAACTCTTTCACCTGCGTCCGTCCGATCGGCAGGCGTTCTTTCTCAAAATACTTCATTTTCAGGCTGTATCCATTAAATAAAAAATGAGGATTAATCTGTGACTGTAGCATCTTTATTTCCGCTTTTCGCAAATGTTCTTTTTATTTCTACATCTCTGCCAATTTGAACTGTGTTGCAAAATAGCTGGCAAGACCGCCCGCAAACTCGATATCCGCCCGGTAAGAATAGGCATTTTTACGCATCAGTATCACCAGACACAGCACTGTATCATCATCCCGGACGATCGGCGCGGAAATAATCACATTATTTTCATACAATGGATGGAGATCGCCAGCTCCGCCTCATCGTTCGTGATCAGGTTGATATTCTCAACCGATGCACCGGTCGCCTGTGCGGAGGTTTTGTATCCTGCATTTCCGAGTGCGGTTGCAAATGCACCACCAATCGGATAATAAATACCACTGGTAGGGCCGGTTGCGATGGTTACAAACTCAGAACCACGATCCACATCTACCGAAGCAGAACCACCGCCCGATTCACCCGAGCTACTGTCTTTTTCCTCGGCTGCCGGAGCCTCAGTCGCTATGGAGGATGAGCTGCCGGAGCAGGCTGTCAGCGAAACTGCCAATGCAAGACTGGTCAGACAAGAAATAATAGATTTCAGATTTTTCTTCATGTTCATACCCCTCTTCCCTCACTTTTTACGATACTTTAATATTTTTTAACAACTTATGGTGTGATTTTAATATTTACAGAGGGATAAATCAATGGATGCTGTACGAACTGCACAAAATGGTGCATGAACGGGGGATTTGGGTGCGCGAACGGTTGGGATGGACGGAGGAACGGTTGAGATGAAAGCTCTTTCAAGAATTTGTATACAAATTGCAAAGCACTCTCAAATTCATTGCAAACGTTTCTTTATTTAATTTATTGCAGAACCATTTAAGCTTTATTATAATTATGACACAATTTCAAGTGGTATTTGTCAGTGCATAGACCCCTTGAAATAAAAGAGCACATTTGATAGGAGGATGATATTATGGGTAAGGATTATTACAAACAAGGTGATGGAAAGGACAAGTATGCAGTATATGGCAAAGATGGTTATGAACATCGCGGAAAAGCGGAATACGCAACTGACGGGCATATGACACGCCTAGATATTATCTCACCCGTAGCCAATCAGCCCGGTTATCACCATCACGAATGGTGGAACGAGAAAGAGGGATACGGACACGGAGTTCATCCAGATCACTAAATGCATTTTACAGGGCTAAGCGGTCGCTATTCTGTTTTAGAACGGCCGTTTAGCTTCACAATATGCACCAAATTCAAAGCGTGAGCATTTTTAATATAGGAGACAAGCATAAAATGTGTAAAGAATATTATAAAGAACAATCAATATCTTTATTAAAGATTATATTGGGGATAATTGTCGGAATTTTGATAACCTTTTGTTTTCCCCCACTAATATTATTTGACATATTATTAATTCCAGCACTTTTATTTTTTTCATTCATGTTGATTATCGTCATTCCGTTTATGATGATACTTGATTTTTTATTCCCCAATCGGTATGAAGGTACTTTTGATGATGATTATTCCTATACAGAATCATCAATTCATGAAGATAAACACAACAGCGATATTCCTATAACGGGTGACCACTTTTTCCCACAAAAAGATGGATTCTGCACACACCAATATTCAGAAGCTTGTACAACTTGTGCAAGGCGGAAAAAAAGTTTTGGGACTTACACGATGGGGTATCATTGTTATATGTAGGTGGCTACTTAATAATCAAGGTCTGAACAGCAGGAAATGCCATTCAGGTCATCTTAACAATTCTATACTCCATATATTGTATCATCCATCTGATATGTAATGACTTTTGTTAAGAGTTAAATTGAGGAAAATCACCACAAATTAATTAAATTTTACCTAGAGAACCCGTGAAAGGGCTTCAGACATATCAGTCCACGGCTTTGACCACTCTGATATACGTGGATTCGGAATGTTCCTTACCTACAGGTCAATGGTCCGCCGTAAGCCCTACCGTCTAATAGCGTGGATCACAGGCGAAGCTGTGCCAACATAGATTGATCGTAGATAGTTCGAACCTCGAAAGCAGCTGCTAAAGCCCTTTCATGGATTCTTCAGTTAATTGTTGTCGGCTTCGCTACAAGCAGCATACAGATGCTTACAGCATAAGCTATGATGTCTACAGGATTGCCATTCTGTCGTGCCTTTAATGCCTTTGATTTATAGCCTGGTTTTCCGCGTGTATAGATTGTGCTGCTTCTAGCAGAAGTTCCGGATATGGCTGTTCCCGGCTTTCGTGATTCCAAGCCTGTTCAGATCCTCACCGCTGGAATCTTCGCCTGGTGTGAGCCCCAGATAAGATGCAAACTGTTGGGCACTGGCGAAACGTTTAAAATCGCCAACTTCTACAAGTGTGGATAAAGCAGTCTGGGTTTTCACACCAAGGAAACAGGACAAATAGTTGACATTTTCCTGATAATCCTCTTTGGATGCAAGTTCCTCAATGCGCTGATCAAGTCTCTCCAGTTTGTCCGTCAGCTGTTCATCCTGTTCAGTCGGGATATGTACCGGGCTGTAATCATGATGTGCAAGACATCGCGCAATCAGGGCAGCATCTCGTTTGTCTGTTTTTACCTTTTTCTTGCCCGTCGGTTTTGACATAGTTGTTGGAGCAAGAATGATGCACTTCACGTTATGACTGGTAAGCTGGTGGTATAACGCGAAACCAAGGCAGCCAGCTTCATAACCACATATAAACATAACATCGTCTCCATAACGGAAACGCATTGCTTCCAGATAGTTGAGAACTTTACTGTAATGTGCATCAACTTTCTGGGAATATTCAGCCTGCTCTTTCTCATTTGTATAGCAGCAGGGTGAAAAAGTTTCTTTGTGTACATCCATTCCTACGTAAACTGTGTTATAATTCATTTGATGATCTCTATTTGTATGCGGTAATCCCTGTTACCATTGATGTTTCCAATTCACTGTATACAGGTAAATCCACGAACCTACAAATCGGAGGTCATTACATATTGTCTAAAGGATTTACACAAAGTTTTTCAATCAATTTCACACGCCTATTTAAGCGTAAGACTCCCATATACGCCCCATGGATACCCATTTACAAATTTTTCTATTAATACCGCATTATTTTCTAGGCAGTATCCCGTACCTCCTCCTCTTACTGTAATTTCATTTTGCGGAAATCCTACCCATTCCCAAAACACTTTCTCGTAAGTCGCCCTATCGGCCAGTTTTCCATCAATATAGTATGTATCCATCTCTTTACCGCTTATGCACAATTGCCCTTTTTTCTGGGCTGTATTTCCAGTCATATCATAAAAAGTATATATCATATCCCCCATTCCAGATCCTTCTGTATCAATGATAATTCCCTTTCCCGACACATACTCTACATTCCCCCAGGTTCCAAAGGTTCCTACTTCCTGTATTTTTTCATCCGCATAGGTATAAATGATTACCCCCTGCTGATGTCCGGCCGTCTTTGAAGCAATCAGCAGTTCGGGAATTCCGTCATCATTTATCTGTGCCAAATCATAAGCATTTGGATATTTTAGAGCTGCGTTTTTTTCTAATTCGGTCAGAAACTCAATATAGGCATCTCTCCACTTTTCTTGTGTTTTTGAAGATTTTATTTCAGTAGAAGTTCCGCATGAACTCACCAATATACTTGCCGAAAATATCGCTGCTATCTGTATCTTTCTATTCATTTACCTCCCCCTCGTATCCCGCCTTGCCTGATCCAAATAGATCCTTTGCCGCAAATCCGGTATTATTATTGAAAATATCGGCACATGATTTCTGATTTTTTTGCAGTTATACCGCAAATTATAATATATACAAACCACAACAATGCTATCTTATAGCGTATCATAAACGGAGATCTTTGTATTAATAATATCCAATTCCAGGCTGTGTACATCCATTCTGGTACATCAGCACCTTCATCCTCCCAAAGCTTGACGTGAGCTGTCATATAGCCATTATTATCAAAAGCAGAAAATGGTGCTTCCGTTTGATAAAGTCTCTGAAACCATGTCTTGTGTTCGTAATATAAAAGGTTCGTCACGATTGCAGGGTGAACCTCGCTTCCATTTTGATCACTTATATTCTCATCTTCATAAAGCAATTCCGTATAATCATCTTCGTGACGTTCTTCATATCTCTCAGTATAGTTTCGATATTGGTTTATACCAAAACTAAGCAGTGCCAATAGAACCGCACATAAAACATATGTGACTGCAGTTCTTACTATACGATTTATTTTACAATGTTCCAGATCTCTTTTTATAATCACCCAAAGAATGATTATTCCCATACAAAAAAAGAGCAGTGTAATCGATCTAAATTTACTCCAATACTTTGTGTATTCTTCTATTCCGTGGATACCTACAAGCCGATAGGGATCATAAATATGTTCAACCGAAAAGATAAGAAGCACAATTTCATAAAGAAAGCTCAAGATACTTACTGACAGTACGATCGCCATATAAAACCGTTTTAAAGTTTTCATTTTTTCTTTCTTCTCCTTAATTTTTTCTTATGAAAGCATCCTGTTTTTATGCTTCCTGTCTTAATTCTGTTATTCTCTTCTTCTGAGCACGTGTAAATATGCTTTCTCTATTCTTTGTGGACAGCACGCGAAGCAGCGTCAGATACTCTTTGACCTTTTCTTTTCGATGCATTTCTTTACAGACTTCCGCTTTTTCCACATAAACCGGGATCAGTTTAGAGTGATACTTTCCCCAAATCTCAACCATCATTTCTTCTACACGACTCAGATCATCCACCATCAGCTGAAGTTGCGGATTCGATGAAAGTTCTTCATAATATACATGGTTTAACCGTGCCCTTGCATACAATGCTTCTGCCAAAACAGACTCATATTCTCCTTGAGGTGCATCATTTTCTGTAAACTGTATTACTTCATTCAAATGTTTAAGTGCCGCCCGGTATACATCTTCTTTTTCATCGTATTTTACTTTTTTCAAATTTTGTATCATAAGATTACTCAACGCAATTCTCGCCTCAAGGAACTCCTTGCTGCTAGTGCTGACCCCCGCTCCTTTCAGCACAAACAGATTGTCAAGAATATTCGCAGTCGAACAACTTTCGAATGGTGAAACCATCGCTTTTGAAAATGTTAGCAAATTGATACTTTCCGTATTATGAATTGCATAAAATCGGACTGTTTCTTTCAATACCCGTCTTACTTCCTGATCCTCATCTTGCAGAGCATATACGGCTGCCATTTCGCTATAAATAGCCGCAAGATCCTCCTCAAAAATCTCTGTACCATTTTCCTGAATACACTGTTCCATCCCTCGGAGGTAACGAAGAGCTGTTTCCGATTTGTCTTCTACAATACGGATAAACCGCACAAATCTAATATATAAGCTGGTAAATTGTCCCGCCTTATACGGCATTAATTGGAGTATATTGTCAACAAGCCGCTTTACGTCTTTGAGAGAGTCCGCGTATTTGTTCATATAAATGCCTTTTTCAAAAAAAGAAGCCCTCTTTGCCGCAGCACAGAATATCGTCAACAATTTTGGGTTTTGAAACGAAGGATTCATCGTCAATATCACCTGTCGTATATGAGGACGCAAATGAAAAGAAACTTCTCCCATATTTTCTTTATCTTCTATAATAAAAGATTTTTCCATCGCTGTCTTATAGACTTTCTCAAAGTCTGCTGAATCTGAAATCATACGCAAATAAAAGTCTTTCGTAATCGTTTCATTTTCTTTTGTCATAACAGAAACACAAACAAGGAAATTATAAACGGATGATTCCATGGAACCCAGCCCCAGATTCTTCATATATGGAAAAATATCAACTTCATCTTTCCAAATTCTTCCACTATTTTTGTAATATTTTTTAATATCTTCTATCGAATAATTCCGTTCTTTCATCGTCTCTGCCAGCAGTTTGGTCCCAAAGAAATGCCAATCCAAACATTCCAGAAATTTTATAATTTCCTCTTTTAAAGAGGTCTTTCGATATTGATTCAGACTTTTACAAAACAACTCATATGCACACTTTTGCCGTGACTGCAAATACTCATTATTTAAATCAATAAGCATTTTTCTATCAACTTTTACAAAGCTGTTTTCTGTTATAAAGATAAATTTAACCGGACATCCTTTACGGATACTTGCTAAATCTTGAAATTTCTCCCAAAATACATCCTTTTCACCATTCCATCGATCTATAACAAGCGTCAATGAGCCATGTATTTTTTCTCGTTTTATCTGTATATCATTTAATATCCCCGAGAGATTTTCTGTTGTAACTGTGTTCTTATCTACTTTTCTAAACAGGCTATACTCCAGCTTATAGTATAAAAAAGCTTCCTGCCTATCTTCCTCTTTCATCTGAATCTCATATGTATTTACAATACTTTTTTTTCCTGATCCAGCACTTCCTACAATGTAGCAGGTTGAATCACTATTTAAAATTTCGCCTATCCTTCTTACCGCCTCATGCTCCTTAAATATTGAATATTTTTCTCTATCAAGTTCAGAGTTAAACGCTCCATTATCTTCATCAAATGGAATCGCATAGCCATTTAGCTTATTGCTATCCGGAAAAATTGCGCATAATAGAGCATATGCAATCAGCTTTAACACATCCTCCTCTGGACTTTGCATATCATCTTGTTCACATAATTGGAATAAATAAGACATAACATCTTTGTAAGATCCTGGATCAGACGTATCGTCATCAATATCCCATAAATACAATACCACGTCAATAGGCCTGCATTTACTTATACTGTCAGGAATGCATTGTTCCAGTTTTTTATAATATTCACGAGGATAAACTTGCCGCCACGATCTTTCATGAATATAATATCGAAGTTTCTGTTCGAGTTCTTCAAAAAATGATCGTTCTAAAGCATTTTTACTGGTAATCTTCCTCAAAAATTCAACATATCGTCCCCCCGCCAATTTATGCTTCTGGTTTTTATCACTGTTAAAAAACATTGAGAGGACAGTTCTGTTCGGTTTTTCTTCCTCAAAGAAAATTTTTTTTATGATTCCCGGCAATTGCTCAAGAAACTCTGACTGAGAAACAGAGATTCCGTCTACAATTTTTATCAAGAACAACATCTGCGCTAAAGAACCCTTTTTCTCTTGAATAATCTCTTCTTCCCCTGTTCCGTTCATTTGCCTTCTCCTTTGTGATTCGATCTTGTATCTTAATTATAATAATTCGTACCAGTCTGATCAAGGAAACCGCCTGAAATTTGTTTGCATTTGATTTGTTTCTGGTTTGCATTTAGTTTGCAATATGTTCTATACGCATCTCTGAACTCAATGTTTGATTCTCCCATAAAATAAAAAAACAGTAACTGTTCAGTACCTTCACAGTCACGCGCAAAAATCCATTAAAAATTGCCTACGCCAATGGGATTTTTGCCTGCTGACCCATGTTTTCGTACGGTCACCGCAGTAAATGAGCAGACCTACTGAACAGTTACCTATTTCCATCTACAGCTTCTTCTCAAAGCACCAGTAATCATGCCCCTGCAGCACATACTCACCGACCTTCTCAAAGACCAGCTTCTCGTACGACCGCAGCGCTTTCACATTGTCCTTCGCCACCAGCATATGGGCACTCTTGCAGCCGCGTCTTCTAAGTTCCTCCATCGCGCCTGCCAGAAGCTCGCGTGCGATGCCTCGGTTCTGGTACTTCTCCGCCACACCCAGTCTGGAAATTTCTGCCGACGGCTGCAGCTCCTCCGACCAGCAAGCAATCGATTCCACCTCCGGATCATCATCGATCGAAACCAGCCCTGCGATCTCCCCCGACACATCATCCCGGATACAAAAAAGCGAATCCCTAGAAAAATCCGACTGTAGCTCCGGCTCCCCTGGATAGATGTCCGTCCACGCGCAGAACTCGGTTCCAGCTAAGGCACGGTAAAAATGGCGGACGGTGTCCAGATCCGATTCTTTTATCAATTCAAGCATTTCTCATATTCCTTTTTACATAATAATCTTTTATCAATCATATATTTATCCCCAAAAAAAGGACTGGATGAAAATTGCAGAGTCGGCGTTCCAGTTATGAATTGTACGAATCTTGAACACACGCGTCCGAACAGGGCGGATGCAGTCCGCCATGGGCGAACACGTGTAGTGAAAGCAAGCGCACAATCATAACCGGAGACGCAGACGGTACAATTTCCATCCAGTCCCGTCCCTTACACGATTCTATCGTTATTTCGCCAAATTCGCAAACTTCGTCAGCTCCGGTCTCCACATCAGCTGCACCGTTCCAATCGGACCATTACGCTGTTTGGCAATGATTACCTCCGCGATATTCGGCGTATCCGTATCCTTGTTGTAATAATCATCACGGTACAAAAACATAACCACATCGGCATCCTGCTCAATCGCACCAGACTCACGCAGATCCGAAAGCATCGGGCGGTGGTCCGGACGTGTCTCGCAGGCACGGGAAAGCTGCGACAGGGAGATAACCGGCGCATTCAGCTCTCGCGCCAGCGCCTTTAGTGAACGGGAAATCTCCGAGATCTCCTGCTGGCGGTTCTCTCCGCTCTTTCCGCTGCCGCTCATCAGCTGTAAATAGTCGATGATGACAAGGCTTAAACCGTACTCCAGCTTCACCTTGCGGCATTTCGAGCGCAGCTCCGAGATCGAGATACCCGGCGTATCATCGATGATCAGCTTGGAACTTCCGATCGTACCGATGCCTTCCACGACGGCATCCCAGTCGGAATCCGTCAGCGTACCGGTACGCAGCTTCTGGGAATCGACATTCGACTCCATCGACAGCATACGGTTGACCAGCTGTTCCTTCGACATTTCCAGGCTGAATACCATGCACGGAAGCCCTTTTTTGACCGCCACATGCTCGACGACATTCAGAACAAACGCCGTCTTACCCATCGAAGGACGCGCCGCAATCAAAATAAAATCGGACGGCTGGAATCCCGACGTCCGGTAATCCAGATCGATAAATCCGGTCGGAATACCCGTGACGGTGCTGTTGCTCTTCGACGCCGCCTCAATCTTTTCCAGAACATTCAACGCCACTTGCCGGATCGGCACAAACTCTCCGCCTCCGCGGCTCTGGAGCAGGTCAAACACCGATTTCTCCGTGTGCGCCAGAATATCCTCCAGCTTGTCCCTTCCGCCGTAACAGAGGTTTTCAATCTCCTCATTCACTTTTATCAAACGGCGCAGGACTGCCTTTTCCCGCACAATATTGGCATACGATTTGACATTGACCGAGGTCGGCACAGATGTCATGATATCCCGGACAAAGTCCAGGCTGCTGACCTCCGGCGGAACATCTTTTTCGCGCAGCCGATTTTGAAGCGTCACCAGATCGACCGGCTTTCCTTCATTGAAAAGCTCGACCATCGACTCAAACATGACGCCGTACTGGTGCTGGTAAAAATCGGCGCCTGTGATAATCTCAGACGCCGCGATAATTGCTTCCCGATCCATAAGCATGGATCCGATGACTGACTGTTCCGCCTCTACACTGTGCGGGAGAACCCGCTTTATCAGGGCTTCATCCATGATTCAGTCCTCCATATTAAGCTTCTACAACCTTTACTGCCAGTTTTCCGGTTACTTCTTTGTGAAGCTTGATCGGAACTTCGTGTGTGCCAAAGGTCTTAATCGGCTCCGGCAGAACCAGTTTCTTCTTGTCAATATCCAGATTTAACTGATCTTTGATCGCCTTTGCAATCTCCTTGGAAGAAACAGAGCCGAATGCTTTTCCGCCCTCGCCTGCCTTGATGGACAGGGTGATGGACTTATCCTCCAGATGTTTTGCCAGATCCTTCGCTGCTGCCAGGTGCTCTGCCGCGATCTTCGCCTCATTTGCCTTCTGCAGCTTCAGATCATTTAAGTTCTTCGGTGTTGCCTCGATTCCCAGTTTCTTTGTCAGAATAAAGTTGCGTCCATAGCCGTCGCTTACCTTTACAATCTGACCTTTTTTGCCAAGTGCCTTTACATCCTCTAATAATACAACTTCCATCGTTATATTTCTCCTTTCTCCATCATATCCGTAATGAGATCTTTTAATTTCTCTCTGGCTTCATCGATCGTCGCACCCTTAAGCTGTGCACCCGCAATCGTGCGGTGTCCGCCGCCGCCCAAGCGCTCCATGATAATCTGCACGTTGATCTCATCGATCGAACGCGCGCTGAAATAGATCGTGTCGCCCATCTGCGTCAGGATAAATGACGCCTTGATGCCTACAATATCCAGCAGCTCATTTGCCGCCTGTGCGCCAACCACGGTAGGACTTTCAAGTCCTTCGGACGGACACACGGAAATCGCAAATGCGCCGTGATAAATCTCTGCTTTCTGGATCGCCTCAGCTCTCGCCCGGTAGTCCTCCAGCCGATCGCGGAACAGCTTTCTTACACGCACGACATCCGCGCCGTTTCTACGCAGGAACGCCGCCGCCTCGAAAGTGCGAACACCTGCCTGGTTCATGAAATTGTTTGTGTCAATCACGATACCGGCGTACATCGCATCCGCCTCCGCCGGCTTGATCTTAATGCCGTCGTCGCCGATGTACTGCAATACCTCGGCTACCATCTCACACGCCGAAGACGCATACGGCTCGACATAAGATAACACCGCATTGTCGATGATCTCGCTGCTCTGGCGGTGATGGTCGAGCACCACGATCGTTTTGATCTGCTTGAGCAATTCCGGTGCCTCCGTGATACTCGGGCGGTTGACATCAACCACAACTAACATCGTGTTGGAATCCGCCCACTCCGCCGCTTCCTCGCCGGTTAAGAACAGATCCTCCGGGTAATCGGAGCTGTTTTCAAACCGCGCCATCATCGGTTTCACGGAAGAATTGACTCCATTGATGACGATCCGCGCCTTTTTATTAAAAGAGGTCGCAATCCGCCAGATACCAATCGCCGCGCCGAAGGAATCCGTATCGCCAATCTTGTGTCCCATGATCAGCATCTTATCCTTCGTATCCATCAGTTCGCGCATCGCATGCGCTTTGACACGCGCCTTGACACGGGTCGTTTTTTCCAACTGCTGCGATTTGCCGCCGTAGTAGCGGATCTTCGCGCCATCCTTGACGACCGCCTGATCACCGCCGCGTCCCAGCGCCATATCAATCGCCGTTCTCGCATACTCATAGTTGCGGATGTAGCTGTCGCCGTTCATACCCATACCGATACTCAGCGTGACAGCCATATCATTTCCGATATTAACCGTCTTGACATCCTCCAGGATCGAAAAGCGGCTCTCCTGAATCTCTTTCGTGTACTGCTGTTTGATCACAAACAGGTACTTGTCATTTTCCAGCTTCTTGACGATACCTTCCATCGCCATGAAATACTTCGTAATTTTCCGGTCAATCAGGGCAACCAGCAGGGAACGGCGTACCTCCTCGACACTCTCCAGCGCCTCGTCGTAGTTGTCGAGATAGATAAGTCCCGCTACCAGACGCTGGTTGTTGATCTGCTGCTTGCAGCGCAGAATCTCCGTCTCATCGCAGAGATACAGCACTAAAAGCATCTCACCGCTGTCCTCGTCCACCGCGCCAAGCTTCATACCTTCCGTCTCGCTCAGCGCCACCTGCTGGATATCGATCCGGTAAAATCTGCCGTCAAATGAAGAATGAACGCTCGTTTTTTCGTCCATCTCATCCAAAACTTCCCGTGTCAGTTCCGGAAAGACCGCCGCGATATTCTTACGGCAGTTTTTATCTTCCCCGACGATCTCCGAAAAGGAGTGGTTCAACCAGAGGAAATGTCCCTCTGTGTCCGCGATGGCATACGGCACCGCCATCTCATAGAGGAGCTGTTTCTGCACCCACGCATACTCCGCCGAAAACTCCACCAGTCCGCCCATCAGACGTTTTCTCCGGTACATGAACAGCCAGAGTGCCACCAGCACATATATAACCGTAAATCCGGACATCACAAGACCGGCAGCCGGGCTCACGATCCCAACTGCCAGGTTCGCCGCCAACAGGAATACCGACAGTATGATCGGCCACTGCAGATACGTCCGCAGCTGACCTCGTATTTTCATATTTTCCTTCATCTCATTCTCCCGTGCATACAATGTTGCTGTCCATGTGCCGGTTTTCAAAATACCTGCCATGAGCAGTAACGATAAAGCAACCAAAATGACTTGATGCCCCTTATTATAGCATAGTGAGGGGGATTCGTCCAGACAATCCCCCCATTGACAAACCAGAGCCGCCGTGCTACACTTGCCACAAATGAATGAGGGAGCTCGTGAGCGGGCTGAGAGGAAGTCATCCAACTTCGACCTTTATAACCTGATTTGGGTAATGCCAACGTAGGGAATATACGCGATGACATGAAAAACAATCGATATATCTATCCGAATGTTTCAGCAAATATACCTTGTCTGACCTGTACCTGCGCGGTGCAGGTTTTTTATTTTACCTGCGCTCATATATCTTTTACGAAATGGATCATACATATGGTTTTACTGTATCCCCTTTCTTTCAGGAAAAGGAACTCTCTTCTTCAAATTCCCATTTTAGATTTTTAGATTCCGCTCACTTCCCTCCGAAAAAGGAGGACTACGCATGAACTACACCACACAGATGGATGCCGCCCGCAAGGGAATCCTGACGAAGGAGCTTCTGGCGGTTGCCAAAAAAGAGCAGATGGAACCAGAAAAGCTGGTCAAACTGGTTGCTGCCGGACAGGTCGTGATCCCGGCAAATAAATGTCACACCTGCCTGGATCCGAACGGAATCGGCTCCGCACTCCGCACAAAAATCAACGTCAACCTCGGAACCTCCCGCGATTTAAACGACCTTGACATGGAGCTTCAGAAGGTCAATGACGCGGTTGCCATGGGCGCAGAATCTATCATGGATTTAAGCTCCTTCGGCGATACCCAGAAGTTCCGCCGCAAGCTGACAGCCGAGTGCCCGGCCATCATCGGAACCGTGCCGATCTATGACGCTGTGGTTTATTACCACAAGCCACTGCGTGAAATCACATCGGAAGAATGGCTGCAGATCGCGGAAATGCACGCAAAAGACGGCGTTGATTTCCTGACTATCCATGTAGGAATCAATAAAAACACCGCCGAGCGCTTCAAAAAAATGAAACGCCTGACCAACATCGTCTCCCGCGGCGGTTCCATTATCTTTGCATGGATGGAAATGACCGGACAGGAGAACCCATTCTATGAGCATTTTGACCGCCTGCTCGATATCTGTCAGGAATACGACGTGACCTTGAGTCTCGGCGACGCCTGCCGCCCGGGCTGTCTGGAGGACGCAACCGACGTATCACAGCTGGAAGAGCTTCTGACACTCGGTGAGCTGACCCGCCGCGCCTGGGAGAAAAATGTCCAGGTCATGATCGAAGGTCCGGGACATATGCCGCTCGACCAGATCGCTGCCAATATGAAAATTCAGCAGTCCGTCTGCAAGGGTGCCCCGTTCTACGTGCTCGGTCCGCTGGTGACGGACGTCGCGCCGGGCTACGACCATATCACGGCTGCCATCGGAGGCGCAATCGCAGCATCCGCCGGTGCTTCCTTCCTCTGCTACGTGACCCCGGCAGAGCACCTTCGCCTGCCGAACCGTGACGACGTCAAAGAAGGTATCATCGCCTCCCGTATCGCCGCCCACGCCGCCGACCTCGCAAAAGGCATTCCAGGGGCAAAAGAATGGGATCGCAAAATGGCGCAGGCACGCGCCCGGCTCGACTGGGAAGAGCAGTTTTCCCTCGCCATCGACCCGGAGAAAGCCCGCCGCTACCGCGCAGAATCAAAACCGGAAAAAGAAGATACCTGCTCCATGTGCGGCAATTTCTGCGCCGTCAAAAACATGAACCGGATCCTTTCGGGGGAGATTGTTTCAATTTTCGATGAGTAATCTTTACATAACTAATTAGGAGGTTTTTCCATGAATCACTCAACTGTATCTGCATCCACTGCATCAGCGCAGACTTTTTCCATCAAAAAAACAGCTCTGGCTGGCATGCTGGTTGCCTTAACTGTCGCTTTATCCGGCTTTTCCATTCCGATCGGTGCATCCAAATGTTTTCCGATCCAGCACCTTGTCAACGTCCTCGCCGGCGTCTTTTTAGGACCGGTTTATGGCGTTTCGATGGCATTTTGTGTCTCTCTCATCCGAAATATTCTGGGAACCGGCAGCCTGCTTGCTTTTCCTGGAAGTATGGTCGGCGCTTTTCTGGGCGCTTATTTATTCCAGAAAACCGGACGTTTCCTGCTCGCTTACCTCGGTGAGGTAGTCGGAACCGGCATCATCGGCGGCACGCTCTGCTACCCGGTTGCTGTCCTTCTGATGGGAAAGGATGTTGCCTTATTCTTCTACGTTCTCCCATTCCTGATGAGTACCGCCTGCGGAACCGCCATTGCATTTCTGCTGATTGAATTTATGCGCCGCATCGGGCTGTTTTCCTACTTAAAACGCCTGCTCGACGCACAGTAAAAGGAGGCGCTCACGATGCCAGACCAGGCTGCCTGTTTATCCAGGGCACTCGCTTATTATCCAGAGCGGGTACGAAAAACCGCACCGCTCATCCACTGTATCACCAATTATGTGACTGCAGGCGATGTTGCCAACCTGCTCCTCGCCGCGGGCGCCTCCCCAGTCATGACCGATCATCCGGCAGAGACAGCCTCAACTGCCTCTGCCAGCGACGGGCTGGTGCTCAATCTGGGAACCTTAAAAATCGGCTCCGTCACTGCCATGATCCGCGCAGGTCAGGCTACCAACCGGAAGGGGATTCCGATTATATTCGATCCGGTCGGCATCGGTGTGTCCGCCCACCGCAGATACGCCGCCCGCCGGATTCTGTCGCACATCTCCGTCTCCATCGTGCGGGGAAATTCATCTGAAATCCGGACGCTGGCGAATTTGTTTGGATATCCGGTGGAAAAGGAACAGCACGGGGTAGACGCAGTTTCTATGCAAATGCCAGACGCACACGCAAGTTCCAACTCTATTTCAGAACGCCTCCGCACAGACACCCGTATCGCCCGTTTTCTCTCTAAACGTCTGCGGGCTGTTATCGTCTGTACGGGGCCCTGCGATCTGGTTGTCTGTGGTTCTAAAACCGCCCGCATCCACAACGGCTGCCCGGAGCTGGCGCAGATTACCGGAAGCGGATGCATGATGGATGGGCTGCTGGCGGCATTTGCAGCGGCTTCTAAATCTTATTTCTATCCTGCCGTCTGTGCCGTCACTGAAATCGGGTTATGCGGTGAGAACGCCGCAGCACAGATGCGTGCAAACGGCACCGGTCTTGGAAGTTTCCACACCTATTTCATGGATGCTGTCAGCCTGATGACCGGCGAACAGCTGCAAGGAGGTCAAAAAATTGAAATTCCAACGAAATAACTGCCTTTTATATGCGATCACAATGCCACACCGCCCCGGCATGCGTCCGCTGGAGGAACAGGTGCGCGAGGCGCTGGACGCCGGAATCACGATGCTGCAGCTCCGTGAAAAATATCTGTCCGAGGAAGATTTTCTGCGGGAGGCGCTTTCCATCTGCAAACTCACCGAGCGCTATCACGTTCCTCTGATTATCAATGACAGCCTCTACGTCGCCATAAACAGCGGCGCCGACGGCATCCATATCGGTCAAAGTGACCTGCCCGCCCGCGAGGTGCGCGCCAAGCTGGGACCGGACAAGATTCTCGGCGTAACCGCCAAAACCGTTGCCCAGGCCCTGGAAGCAGAAAAAGCCGGAGCCGATTATCTCGGTTCCGGCGCTGTATTTCCAAGTCCAACCAAAACAGAGGCCATCCCGATGTCCCGTGAGACTCTGACCGCCATCTGCCAGTCCGTCTCCATTCCGGTTGTCGCCATCGGAGGAATCAACGCTTCCAATCTTTCCACCCTGGCTGGAACCGGCATCGCAGGAGCTGCGATTATATCCGGGATTTTCGGACAGCCCGATATCGGGGCTGCGGTCCGGGAGCTGCGAGAGTGCATTCATAAAAACCACCGCGTTATCCCCACAGTACTCACCATCGCCGGTTCGGACAGCGGAGGCGGCGCAGGAATACAGGCAGATTTAAAGACCATCACCGCTCTGGGGCTCTATGGAACCAGTGTCATCACTGCGATCACCGCTCAGAATACGCTCGGCGTGCAGGCTGTCTCGCCTGTCTCCCCGGAAATATTAGCGGCACAGCTGGATTCGGTTCTTTCAGATTTAACTCCGCAAGCGATCAAGATCGGAATGCTGGGAAACAAAACTGCCGTTCAGGTTGTCGCAGAAAAACTAAGCGCCTATCCTGATATCCCGGTGGTACTCGATCCAGTGCTTATCTCCACCAGCGGACGCCCTCTGGCAGCTCCGGACGCCATCGCCGCCTCCCAGGAGCTTTTGTTTCCGCGCGCCACACTTTTGACACCGAATCTGCCGGAGGCTGAATTTTTGCTTCAAATGCAGACGAATACATTGGACGATGACGCAGGCATAGAAGCTGCCGCCACCCGGCTGTCCCGTCAATTTCACACCGCGGTCCTTTTAAAAGGCGGACACCGGGAAAATCTGCCAAATACTGTCTGTGATGTTCTTTGTCAGCCAGACCAGACTCCACTCTGGTTTTCCAGTCCCCGGATCGAGAATCAAAACAACCATGGAACCGGCTGCACACTCTCATCCGCAATCGCCTGCGGTCTCGCCGCCGGACGTTCTCTGGAGCAGAGTATTCGTGATGCACGTTCCTATTTAAGTGGGGCATTAGCATTCGGATTAAATCTTGGAAATGGAAATGGACCGTTGTTTCATGGATGGAATCTTAGATAGGACATAAAAATAACCGCCCCAGGTCCTAGCAAAACTTGAGCGGTTATTTTTGCTTAAAATTATAATTGTTTCGTTATCCCTTACTTCACCGCCTGGCAAATCAACTCCACGCACTTCTCAATTCCTAAATCTCCGCTGTTCAGCATCAGATCATAGTTTTCTCTGTCGCCCCAGCGCTGATTCGTATAGTTTTCATAGTAGATCCGGCGTCGTTTGTCGGTCTGGTGCATAAATTCATCGATATGCTCTTCCAGATCCCCATATTCGTCAATCGCGCGGCGGAGCCGGATATCACGATCCGCATAAACAAAGACACGCAGTACATCCGGACGGCTTCTCAGAATATAATCAGCACATCTTCCGATAAATACGCAGCTTCCGCGCTTTGCCGCCTCCTCGATCGCCTTCTTCTGCGCCACATAGATCTGCTCTGTCAATGGCAGTTCACTGAGCTTCGGCTCCTTCGGATAGGAAAGTCCATACAAAGTTCCCATCGCGAAATTGTAAAGCAGGCTGTTTGTCAGGCGCTGCTCACGATCCGCAATAATTTCCGCTGGAAAACCGATCTCCTTCGCAGCAGCATCGATCAATTCCTTATCATAAAATTCCATTCCCAGTTTTTTAGCGGCAGCCAGACCAATCTGACGGCCTCCGCTTCCATATTCACGACTGATAGTGATAATCTTTTTCTCCATACAACTGCCTCCTCCCTATTCCTCCGGAATCTCCCTCTTTTTTTCTGTCTTTAGTATAACACACGCCCCAAAATTGTTCAAGTTTAGTCACATCCACTTCTTATTTTTCTGTATTTTATTCCATATATGTGATTATTTCTGTTTTCTTTTACCTTTATTTTTTCTTTTCTTCTTCGTTTCTATAAAATGTGAACCAACTTCTTCGTTTCATTCAACAAAAAAAGATGGATGAAAGCGTTTTATGTATTCCACTTTCACCCATCTGTCCTTCATTTTAAATATCATTTTATCTAAACAGTCATTTTTACAGCCAGACGCTTTTTACTCTCCTAACCGGTAAATTTCGCGGCGCAGCTTCGGTCCGATCAAAGCTGTGAAAATGATTTTGACTGCATCGCCCGGCAGATACGGGATAACGCCCACACCCAGTCCGGCTACAAAGGTCATGTTAAGCTGACCTGCCAGCCATACCGTTCCGAAAATATAGCAAATCGCCAGTCCCAGTACCATGCCAACGATATGCAGGGCTACTTTGCCCGGAAAATGATCCACGAAAAATCCAACAATCAGCGCCATCAGGATAAATCCGACGAGATAGCCGCCGGTCGGTCCTGCCAGCTTACCGACTCCTGCCGTAAATCCGGAAAATACCGGAACGCCCACCATGCCAAGCAGCATATAAATCAGGTAACTCACCGTGCAGGCTTTCATTCCCAGCACATATGCTGCCAGATAAATGGCAAGATTTGTAAAGGAAATCGGAACCGGGCTGAATGGAAGCGGAATCGAGAATGGTCCCAGAATACAGGTTACCGCCGTCATCACGCCAATCAGCGCCATCCGTTTGGTTGTAAAGTAAGGTTTGTGCTCCGCTTCTGCGGAAAGTGTTTTACTCATGATATGGATACTCCTTTTTTATAATGTGAATCCCATCGCCGCCAGCATTTCCTGGTCCTCGCTGATGCGGTTTCCGGAGGTTGTCAGCATATCTCCGGTGATGGCTGCGTTTGCGCCGGAACGGAATGCCTGTTCGCCGGAATGTTCCATTGAATTTCGTCCTGCTGCCAGACGGACCATCGCGGTCGGATTGATATAACGGAAAATGGCAATCGTCCGCAAAATCTCATCCTCCGAAAGTGCTGCCTGATGTTCCAGCGGCGTGCCCGGAATCGGACGCAGGATATTGATCGGAATTGACTTGATCCCGAGCTCGCTCAGCGTGATCGCCATGTCGATCCGGTCTTCCCAGGTTTCTCCCATGCCGATGATGCCGCCGGAACAGACGGAAAGTCCTGCCGCCTGCGCGCGCCGGATGACCTCCAGCTTGTCCTCAAATGTATGTGTTGTACAGATATTCGGGAAATTTCTCCGGGAAGTCTCAATATTGGCATGATACCGTCCCACGCCCGCCTCTTTCAGACGGTTGAAATCTTCCTGTGACAGAAGTCCGTGGGAGGCGCAGAGCTCTACCTTGCATTCCTTCTTCATAGCGCGGTATGCCCGAAGCGCCTTCTCCATTTCCGCTCCCGTCAGCGCACGTCCCGCCGTCACGATGGAGTAACGATGTACTTTCTTCGCCTCATGACGCTTGCAGTCCTCCAGAATCTCCTCTGGCTCCAGAAATGGATATTCTTCCACCTTCGTATGATGACAGGCTGACTGCGCGCAAAACTTGCAGTCCTCGCCGCAGCGTCCGCTTCGTCCATTAATGATAGAACACAGATCCACATGGTTTCCGCAGAGCTCCTTCCGGATTTTATCAGCTCCCGCACAAAGCTCATCCAGATCCTCACTCAATAAAAAGCTTAAATCCTCGCCCCGTTTCAGACGGCGTCCCTTTATAATCTCTTCTGCCAGTTGTAAACTCATATCTTCTACTCCTTATCAAAATCAAAACACTTTTTTTGGTTATCCTTCGGTCCAACTTAAAAAATATCCTATTTTTCTCATTTAGCTAACTTTCGCTATTATAAACCGTTGATTTTTAAATGTCAACACGTTGGATTAATATAGTTTACATTCTGGCATCTGCGAAATCTAAAAACTGCTTCACGCGAGTGCGCATCCTCGCGGAGCGTTTTTTCATAGGTCGCAATTTCCTATGAAAAAAGCTGCTGTCCGACAGGCATTTCCATCGTCCAGCAGCTTTATCCGCCCAAATTTCCTACCTGACCGGCTCCAGTGCCCCCATGCTCCGTTTCAAAATCCCCTTCATATAGGCAATCAAAATCCCATAATTGGTCATCGGGATCTCCTGATCGGCAGCGCTGCGAAGACGGCTCTTCATCTCCCGCGCATTCAGCATACAGCCGCCGCAATGAACGATCAGCTTATAACCGGACACATCCTCTGGAAATTCCGTCCCCGATGTAAAATGAAACTCCGGCGCTTTTCCCGTGTACTGGCGGATCCAGTCCGGCAGCTTCTCCGTGCCGATGTCACCGCACTGGCGATGATGCGTACAGCCCTCAGAAATAAGTATCGGATCTCCGTCCTGTATCATTTCCAGCGCTTTGGCGCCCTCCGCTGCCTGTTTCAGATCCCCCTTATACCGCGCAAACAAAATGGAAAAGGAAGTCAGACGCACCTGCGGCGGTGTCAGCCGGTCTACCAGCGGAAATACCTGGCTGTCCGTAATTACCAATGCCGGAGCTTCTTTCAATTTTGCAAACGTCTCCGAAAGTTCACTTTCCCGGCATACAAACGGCATCGCACCGATGTCCAGCAGATCCCGGATGACCTGCTGCTGCGGCAGAATCAGCCGCCCCTTCGGCGCCGCCTTGTCAATCGGAACAACCAGAATTACCGTATCAAACGGTTTTACTAGATCAGCAGCCAGCCGTTTTTCATCCGTCTCCTGTGACGTAAGACGTGCCATTTGCTCTTTTAACTGCTGGATTCCTTCTCTCGTCCGGGCACTCACATAGGCGGTATGTTCCACAACCGGTTCCTGTTCCGATTTTCCCGTCAGCAAATCCATCTTATTGTAAACCACCAGATACGGGATTTCCTTCTTCTCAAACAGCCGGATCATCTCTTCTTCCCAGCTGCTGATTCCTTCCACCGCATCCACCACCAGGACTGCCAGATCCGCCTTATTTAAGACTTGACGAGTCTTGCCAACTCTCTTTAAGCCCAGCTCGCCCTCATCGTCGATTCCAGGCGTGTCGATGATAACCACCGGACCGAGCGGCAGAAGCTCCATCGATTTATAGACCGGATCGGTCGTCGTCCCCCGGATGTCCGACACGATCGCCAGCTCCTGCCCGGTCACCGCATTGACCAGACTCGATTTTCCCGCATTTCTCCGTCCAAAAAACGCGATATGTACCCGCTCGCCGGACGGCGTCTCATTCATTCCCATTTTGATCCTCCTGATTTAGTTAAAACCTGAAATCCCGCTGCCCCTTTTCAATTTCAACCAGATTTTTTCTCACGATCTCCTGCACTTTTTCTTTCGGAATCGAACCGATCTCCGCCTGAATCAGCTTCTCTCCAATCTCTTTCGTCCCCGGCGCCGCATAATCCTCCAGATACTCCTTGAGCGTCATCAGCGCATTCGGATGACAACAGTTCTGAATCTGCCCGCTCTTGCACAGGCTCATAAAGCGGTCGCCCGTCCGTCCTTCCCGGTAGCACGCCGTACAGAAGCTTGGGATATAGCCTAATTCCATCAGCCAGCGGACCACCTGGTCGAGTGTCCGGTTGTCGCTCACATCGAACTGCGCCGAATTTTCCTCCTCCGGCTCTTCCTCTGCATATCCGCCGACACTGGTGCGGGAACCGCCGCTGATCTGCGATACGCCCAGCCGCAGCACCCGCTCCCGACAGGCTTTGCTCTCTCTCGTTGAGATAATCATGCCCGTATACGGAACTGCCACCCGGATGCAGGCTACGATCTTCTCAAAAATATCGTCGCTGATGCCGTTGTCAAAGGTCGATGGGTCGATATCGTCCGCCCGGCGGATGCGCGGCACACTGATGGTGTGCGGACCAACACCAAAAACTGCCTCCAGATGTTCCGCGTGCATCAAAAGTCCTGCAAATTCATACCGGTACAACTCCAGACCAAATAAAACGCCGATTCCTACATCATCGATACCGCCCTCCATCGCGCGGTCCATCGCCTCCGTGTGATAACAGTAATTGTGCTTTGGTCCCGTCGGATGCAGGCGCTCATAGCTCTCCTTATGGTACGTCTCCTGGAACAGGATGTACGTTCCGATTCCCGCCTCTTTCAGCTTCCGGTAATTCTCCACCGTCGTCGCCGCAATATTGACATTGACCCGGCGGATCGCCCCGTTTTTATGCTTGATACTGTAAATTGTCTTGATACTGTCCAGCACATATTCGATCGGATTGTTGACCGGATCCTCGCCCGTCTCCAGCGCCAGACGTTTATGTCCCATATCCTGAAGCGCAATTACCTCCCGGCGGATTTCCTCCTGCGTCAGCTTTTTTCTGGCAATGTGCTTGTTTTTCATGTGGTATGGACAGTACACGCAGCCATTCACGCAGTAATTCGACAGATACAGCGGCGCAAACATGACGATCCGGTTTCCGTAGAAATCCTGCTTGATCTGGCGCGCCAGCTCAAAGATCTCCTCCACCTTTTCCGGGATCTCGCAGTCAAGAAGCACTGCCGCCTCGCGGTGGCTCAGCCCTTTTCGAAGCCGCGCCTTCGCCAGAATCTGGTCAATCAGTTCCACGTTGTTTTTGTTCTTCTCGGCATAGGAAAGAGTCTCTAAAATTTCCTCATGGTTGATAAATTCCTCTGCCTTTTGGGATGATGGGTTGTAATTGTAACTCATAGTTTCTTCTCCTTTTCTTACAGGTCAGGATGATAGCTGTCATGTTTTCCTCCGGAATTTTCAATTTCAAAAATGCCAGCATGATCAGCCGTCCTTCGCGTCCTTCCCCGTCAGTTTATTTATCTGTAAGCATCTTTCGATGCCAACAAACCAAATCGCAGGCTTTTACCCCTTATAATCTCCCCGGTCGATGACTACCTCGTACCCGATGCTTTCCATGCGCCTCTTCATGCAGTTGATGCACTCCGCCGCCTCGTCTCCCGTGCAGATTTTATTGTCATAGAGCATATATTTGGCGCGCACCCCGACCGGAGACAGGTTCGGCATCACGACGTTTCCGCCTGCCAGAATCCCCAGTTCGCGTCCCATCGGATGAATCGTTCCGAGCGCTGTCGTCGCCGGAAGCAGCACTTTCGGCTTCAGCAGACGAAGCAGCCCTAAAAGAAACAGTGTCTCTTCCAACGTTCCTGCCGCCTCCCCGCCAAACGGAGTGTCGTGCTGCGGAATAAACGGACCGATTCCCACCATTTCCGGATCCAGTTCTTCGATAAAACGCATATCTCTCGCCAGACAGCGCGCCGTCTGGTGCGGCGAACCGACCATAAAACCGCATCCGGTCTGATAACCAAGCGCCTTTAAATCACGCAGGCACTGCATCCGGTGTTCAAATGACATCTCTGCCGGATGCAGACTCGCGTAATGGCACGCGTCCGCCGTCTCATGGCGCAGCAGATACCGGTCCGCCCCTGCCTCTTTCCAGCGTTTCAACGTATCATACTTCTTTTCTCCGAGCGACAAAGTAATCGCACAATCTGGAAATCCTGCCCGGATCGCCTGCACCATCTCCATCACCCAGTCGTCCGTCATCGCCGGATCCTCACCGCCCTGCAAAACAAAGGTGCGGAATCCCAGCTGATAACCATTCTCACAGCAGGAAAGAATCTCCTCCCGACTCAGGCGGTACCGGCTTGCATTTCGGTTGCTCCTTCGGATGCCGCAATAAAGACAGTCGTTTTTGCAATAATTGCTGCACTCAATGAGTCCCCGCACATACACCGCTTTTCCGTACTCTCTTTCCCGGATGCAGCACGCTTTTTCAAAGAGGTAGTCCGCCAGCTCCGGTGAACGTCCCTCGATCAGACTGACCCACTCATCCTCCGTCAGGGACTCCCCCGCTTCCAGACGGTCAATCAATCTCTTGAATTCTGTAATCGTTTCTATCTGTTCAGCGCCTGGACGGACCGCCTCCCGCCACCAGTCAGACGGTCGAAGCCCCGCGCGTGTAAAATCTGCCATTCCGTCACCTCGTTTTCAGTCCTGTGCTTCCGGCGCCTTCGAATACAGCGCCTTCGAAGAAATCCCACGCAGCATCCCCAGCTTCCCGGACAGCGCACTGATCACATCACCCGGCGCGTCAATCACGACGCTGATAATATTCACGTTCCGTTTGTGGTAAGGAATCCCCATCCGCCCTACGATATACTGCCCGTACTGGTGCAGCACCTTATTCAACTCTTCCGTATCTCCCGTCTGATCGACCACAATACCGATCACGGCAACTCTTGATTCTGTCTCCATGTTTTTCCCTCGTATCTTCCTGTTTATCTGTCCAAATTTTTCTCTACAACAGATACCATTTCAAATATCTCCGCTAAAAACCATGCTGCGATCCTGTCCTGCAAAATCTTCCATCCACAGGCACCACTTTTTCCAGCCCCGCCTTTCTATAGAGCAAATGGATCAAAAAGAGCCCGCGCAGACGCGGACTCCATCCATCTCAAAAAGGGTATACGAATCTCCATGAACCGCTCCCCTTTCCTTCAAGACCCGTCTCAAACGTCAGCATCGCTTTTCACCACTTCCAGCATCACCGGAACACTCGATTATTTCTGTTCCATTCCTTTTTGAAAGGTATCTACTGCCTCGCAAATCGGAATACTTGATAAAAGCGTATCACATTTACTGTAAAATTGCAAATAACACTTATATGCTTCCCCATAAAATGCTTCCCCATAAAAAACGGACGTCGCCGATTTTCCACTCCAAAACCAGCAACGCCCATCTTCCATTTTCCTAATTATTTCTTACAGAATCTTCCCATACCGTCCCAAAAAGCTCTTCGTTCTCTCATTATCCGAAGCAAACACCTTCTCCGGCGCGCCCTCCTCGACGATGAGTCCGTCTGCCATGAAGATCACGCGGTGGGAAATATCTTTCGCAAACGCCATCTCATGGGTAACAATCACCATCGCGATGTGCAGATCCGCTAACGACTTAATAACCTTCAATACTTCTCCCGTCAGCTCCGGATCCAGTGCGGAGGTCGGCTCGTCGAAAAACAGAATCTTCGGATTCAGTGCCAATGCACGGGCGATCGCCACACGCTGGCACTGACCGCCGGAGAGCTGGTACGGATAATAGTCCTCCTTATCCTCCAGACCCATTTTTTTCAGAAGCTCGCGCGCCTCTTTATAAACTGTCTCCTTGTCGCGCTTCTGCACATGGATCGGCGCATCTGTGATATTTTTCAGCACAGAATAGTGCGGAAACAGGTTAAAATTCTGGAATACCAGACCGTACTGGCTGCGGATCTCCTTCATGTCCTTCTTGTCCGCATAGCTGACCTTGCCATCCGCGCCCGTCCAGGCTGCTCTCTTTCCTAAATATACGATCTCGCCGTGGTCCATCGTCTCCAGCATCGTCGCGCAGCGCAGAAGCGTCGATTTACCCGAGCCGGACGGTCCGATGATGGACACGATCTCGCCCTCGCTCACACTCAGTGAAATATCCTTTAAAACCGACAGATCGCCGAATGATTTTTCCACATGATTTAATTCTAACAGGTTCATTTTCCACATTCCTCCCGCTTCTATCGGTAATAATCCAGCTTTTTCTCAATCCATTCCATTGCAACTGCCACAACCAGATTGAAAATATAGTAAAAGACGGCTGCTGCCACAAACGGCATCATATTCGTCTGGGATGCCGCCAGCGCCTTGGCGATTGAGAACATCTCCGCCACGCTCAACGTAAACGCCAGAGACGTATCTTTTACCAGCGTGATGACCTCATTCGTCACCGACGGAAGAATCCGCTTGATTACCTGCGGCAGGATGATCTTGAAGAAGGTCTGTGCCTTTCCATAACCCAGAATCTCCGCTGCCTCATACTGTCCGACCGGCATCGACTGGATGCCGCTGCGGTAAATCTCGGCAAAATATGCCGCATAGTTAATGACAAAACCGATGAAGGTAGCCCACAGACGGTAACTGCTGCCGACTTTGATGCGGAACAGATAATACGGTCCAAAATACACCACCATCAGCTGCAGCATCAGCGGCGTGCCTCGCATAACCGAAATATATACTTTTACAATCGTCTGGATCAGCTTGTTCTTCGACATACGCCCGAACGCGATCACGAGTCCTAACGGAAGTGAAAATAGCAGTGTGATCACAAAAATCTGTGTGCTGACTGCCATACCACCCGCAAGCTGTGTAATCATCTGCTGGAGTGTCATCTTACCCATAATTATCCCATACCTGCTTTCTAAAATGTAGATTCGTTACTGTTCACGCATACGTGCCCGGTAACGGAATGCGCTGTGACTTCACAGTTAAACACATAAACCGCGAATGGGGACTGCCATGAAATCATTCACAGCCGTCCCTATTCCTATTATTTAATAATGTTTCGTTTTTACAATCAACGATTAATTACTATTTGCCGATGGTAGTTACGTCCTTGCTAAACCATTTCTCAGAAACTTCCTGTAAGGTTCCATCCTCTGCCATCTCTTCCAGAGTGCTCTGAACTTTATCTCTTAACTCGGTGTTGCCCTTCTTGAAGCCCACGCCGTATTCTTCCTCAGAAAGGGAATCGTCCAGAATCTTGAAATCAGCGTTTCTCTGCTGAATCTGATAGCCTGCTACGATTACATCCATCGCAATGGCATCAACGGCGCCCTGCTCCAGATCCATGAATGCGGTGTTGTAATCAGCGGTTGTCAGAAGCTCCTTGAAAGTAGCGGTCAGTTCCGGTGCCTCTTTTAAAGCTGCCTCTGCGGAAGAATCTGCCTGAACCTCTACGATCTTGCCTGCCAGATCCGCCTGGCTGTTGATATCCGAATCATTGGCTACGACAAATACCTGCTGGTTTGCCATGTACGGCTCAGTCCAGGTGTAATCATCCTCACGACCCGTCATCGTAAATCCATTCCAGATGCAGTCGATATTGCCGGACTCAAGCTCCATATCTTTAGAATCCCAGGCAATCGGCTGTGCCTTATATTCCAGACCCAGACGTTTTGCAACTTCCTGTGCCAGCTCCAGGTCAAATCCGGTGTACTCGCCGTCATCGCCTACAAATCCCATCGGTGGGAAATCCTGATCAAAACCAACAATCAGAGTGCCGCCGTCGGTTGTCTTCGCCTCTTCTGCGGTGGTTTCCTCTGCCTGGCTCTCAGCCGCCTCTGTGTCTGCTGCGGTTGTCTCTGCTGCGCTGTTGCTGCTGCCACATGCGGTCATGGAAAGTGCCATTACTGCAGCCAGCGCTGCGCTCACAAATCTCTTTTTCATAATTGGTGTCCTCCTCATTTTCAGACAGTGGAAACCGTTCTCCCTTTGCCGGTTTCCGTCTCGCTTTTTAATATGCTACCATATTAGCATACTAAAGCGTTTTTGTAAAGCACTTATTTTCGAAATCTGTCTTTTTGTGTAATAGGGAATTCCATGGAATTTCCTATTATACAAAAAGGGATCCCACATGATCTCTCACATGGAATCCCAATCATTTTTATCCTTAATAATTGAGTGAAATTTGAGTAAAAATCTTCTTTTACCCTTAAAAAACCCTTATTTTACAAGGATTACTCGCAAACATACGGCATCAGGGACAGATGTCTTGCTCTCTTGATAGCTACAGTCAAAGCTCTCTGATGTTTAGCACAGTTGCCAGTGATACGTCTCGGAAGGATTTTTCCTCTCTCGGATACGTATCTCTTTAATTTATTTGTATCTTTGTAATCGATTTCGCCGTTCTTCTCGCCGCAGAATACACAAACTTTTTTTCTTCTACGCATACCGCCTCTTCTGATCTTGGAAGCGTCTGTTTTATCGCCTTTATTGAATGCCATTGGTCTTTCCTCCTTCACACACATCAGCCTGATGGCGCTCTCGCGCACTCCGTCCGCCGGGGGACCGATTCCCGAACCTAGTTGAACGGAAGGCCTTCGTCTTCTACTCCATCAGGAATATTCATGAATCCATCGCCGATTGCGCTGGACGGAGCCGGGCGCTCTGCCGGACGGTAACCGCCGTCGCTGTTGCCAGATGCCGCATTCTTGCTCTCTGCAAATTCCTGATCCTCTACAATCACTTCTGTCGTATATACTTTCTGGCCGTCACGATTGGTATAGCTGCCAGTCTGAATTCTTCCGGTTACTACGAGCTTGGTTCCCTGATGAAAATACTTCTCAGCGAATTCGCCTGCTCTGTCAAATGCAACACACGGAATGAAATCCGCTGTCTGTGCGCTGTCGTCTCCGTTTCCGCCTCTGCGGCCTCTGCGGTCTACTGCCAGCGTGTATCTGGCGATTGCCATAGCTCTCTCGCCCTGAGAGTATCTCACTTCCGGATCTCTCGTTAATCTGCCCATCAGAATTACTTTATTCATACGATCACTCTTTCTTTATCTACTCTTACGCATCCTGTCTTACGCATAAGTATCTGATAACCGGCTCCATGATGCGGATGTGGTTCTCCACCTCATTCGGGCATACGGAATCAGACTCGAAATGTACGAAGTAGTAGAATCCTTCTTTCATTTTCTGAATCTCGTAAGCAAGTCTCTTCTTGCCCCATTCATCAATGTCAGTTACTGTACCGCCGAAACGTGTGATGTAACCTGTTACTTTCTCCATCGCTGCGGCTCTCTCTTCGTCCTCGAGTTTTGCGCTAAGAACAACTGCTAATTCATATTTGTTCATGCTCTTTCTTACCTCCTTGTGGTCACTGACCCCCTGACTCCAGCAGGGAGTAAGGATTTTTGTGTTATATATTACCGAATATCTATGATACCAAAAAAGGAACGGCTTGGCAAGCACTTTTTCGAGATTTTCTATGTGAATTTTCTCGTTTTTTCCGGGCTTTCCGCCCCTTCTTGCTGCATTCTTTTACTGACTGCCATATCATGAAGCTGCCTGCATCTGTACGCCCACCCGCCGCTCTTATTCGGACTTCTCTCCCGCTTTTTTCAGTCCTCTGGTACTCTTTTCTACCAATGGTCGTGCCATCATCACCTGATGCCCGCAGCCGGCACATTTCAAACGGAAATCCGCGCCGACCCGCAGGATCTCCCACTCATGGCTGCCGCACGGGTGCGGCTTTTTGAGTTTTACAATATCTCCAACCTCGTATACCATTTCCTCTCTCCCCTGTTACTACCTTATACTCCGACCGCGTCCCCCAGCACCTTCCCGATGCTGTCGCTGATAACCAGATCCGCCTGGCCATCGCGCGAGGTCGCTGATTTATTGATCAGAACCAGTTTATTTCCATGATAATAATCAATCAGCCCCGCTGCCGGGTACACCACCAGCGAGGTGCCGCCTATGATCAGCATATCTGCCTTGCGGATATGGGCAATTGACCGCTCAATTACCTCATTGTCCAGTCCTTCCTCATACAGCACGACATCCGGCTTGATCACGCCGCCGCAGCCGCACTTCGGCACGCCCTTCATCTTCAAAATATCATCCAATCCGTAAAACCTGCCGCAGCGCGTACAATGGTTGCGGAGCACCGATCCGTGCAGCTCCAGCACCTCTTTGCTGCCTGGTGCAGCCCGTCGATATTCTGGGTAATGACCGCTTTCAGCTTTCCTTCCTGCTCCAGCTTCGCCAGCGCCAGATGCGCCCGGTTCGGCTTTGCATTCGGGAACAGCATCTTATTGCGGTAAAACCGGTAAAATTCCTCTGGCTTTCTCATATAAAAGCTGTGGCTTAAAATCGTTTCCGGCGGATAGTCATACTCCTGATGGTACAGCCCGTCCGTGCTTCTAAAATCCGGGATATTGCTCTCGGTCGAAACACCCGCCCCGCCAAAAAATACAATATAATTTGACTCATTAATCCATTTTTTTAATGTGTCTGTCTCTCCCATCTGACGCACTCTCCTCTCCTTTTTCTGAAAACATAAAAGCGGTTGCTATTAGTTTACATAAAATCAGCACATTCTCTATCCTATACAATTACAGCACGCACTCTACACGATCTCATCCAGATACACGCCGTTCACCGTATCCACCTGTGCCAGAATCTCTGACAGCCCCTTATTTTCAAGCTGTCTGCCCCAGATTTCTTCCGCTTTCCGGCAGCCAAACAGCCAGCTCACCAGCTCTTCCGGCTTCGTCTCCAGCCATATGGAAACATTTTCCGTGCAGCCGCAGGTATCCGGCTCCGGTTTCCGCGCCTTCAGGCTGGAACCTGTCTCCCCAATCGTCCAGACAAACTCACCGTTGTTCATTTCCAGAATCGAATCATTCATACGGATGCCCAGTGTGAGCATACGTTTTTCTTCTCCCTGCTGCTCTGCCTGTTTTAAGCCAAATGCCGCCAGCAGCGCCCCGATATTCGTCAGGCGCGCCATATTCCACGGCTTCTCGCCCGTCTTGACCGTGTATGCGTCCTCCGCATACAAAAGCCGGTGTTCACGGACTTCCCAGCCCCAGTAGGCATCCAGGCCAACCAGCCTGCCGTCCTGTTCCAGGAATTCCAACGTGCCATTTTCAGAAGCCAGCTCCTTGATGAGACGGCTCACATACGCCGCATCCCGGCGCGTATACATCTCATACCGTGCGCCCAGCCACTGTTCCATATAGACAGCAGCCCGCCCGCAGTCCTCCGGAGTATCCTGGCACACCGTGCGCGTCAGCGTCTTTTTCGCCTCCTCGGTCAGCTCATAGGATGCCACATTTCCGATGAAGGTAAATCCCATCGGCGCATACACAGCCGGGTTGACCGGAACCAGATACGTGATCGGCTTTCCGGCTGCCTCCTCGTCGTGAAGCATTTTCACAAATACGTCCCGGAAATGTCCCTCGCGGCGGCGGCTCTCCTCGGTTGCTACTCCGACCAGATAATCGAGCTTCCAGAGGCGTCCACGCAGCTTCACCGCATACGGATTGTACTGCACCATCGAAATCAGAAGTCCATTATCCTTTTTCACCAGAATCTCGTTATCCTTCGTCTTTTCCTTATAATAATACTCGATAAAACTCTCCGAATCTTCCGGGAAACACATATGCCAGAGATGCTTCGTCTCGTCCTTATCCTCCGCATCCAGATACGTCAGCACACTTCCCGCCGTCGTATTGGCGATCTGCTCCGCCCAGTGATAGCCCTTGCTGCCGTTTAACAGCTGTTCTACCAGATATTTGCGTGCATAATCCGCCGGATAATACGTCATTTTCGCCTTCCGGAGTCCCTCTAAGCCCATATCGTCCTCGCGGTTGACCCACTCAGCCTCAGGAAATTCCTCTATCAGGAACTGTTGGTTGATAAACTGGTACAGACCGTTGATCTCCGGGTTTGCCTTCTCAATATGGATAACAGCCATATGTTCCACCGGATTGTAGCTTCCGATCGTAAATGCCTCCATCTGACCGTCGATATACACGCCGCCCATGTGGATACTGAATTCTGAACAGTTTTTCAGAATATCGTGAATGCCCTTTACCTCATAATCGAGATGTTCCTCGACCTCCTCGCCCTTCTGCTGTCTCCAGCGGTCCAGAAAAACCCAGACATCGTGGCTGTCCGAACAGCACAGACGGCGGTACTCATAGCGCCCCTCATATTCGCGCTTAAATGCGTTGACGCGGTTTTTCTTCTTATGCAGTTTCTTTCCCGCCAGGGAACGCATCGCATCGCCGTTGTAGAGATAATCCCTCGAATCGACCTGCTCTTCCACCAGATATTTGTCCTCCGGCAGATTTAAATATTTCACTGCATACTCATCCGCCAGATTGATAACCAGCGGATATCCCAGTTCTTCATTAAAATACTCCTCAATCGCCGCAAACGCCCCCGGCAGGTCTTCCTCCCGGCACAGCGGCATCGCGGAAAAACAACGTCCTTCATTCTCCATCAGCCATAAAAGCGCCTTATTTTCCCAGATTGCATAACGGACATTATAATAATCTTTCCAGACATAGCTCTCCAGAAATACGCTGTCGCACGTCATATTGTGGCGCATCGCGTAAAACGGAAGCATCTCCTGGATACTGTTAACTTCAATTTTTTTAAACTCTAAACTCATGAAACCTCCTGTGTAAAATCAAAGTGGGTTTTATTTGCCTTCTCATATTATACCATAAATACTAAATTCAGCTATCGCCTTTGGCTCTGCTTCATTAAGTATTTAGGTATGACTCGCACTAAGCTCGAAAACACCTTGCTAAGTGCTCATATTATACCACAAATTTCCTACTTAAAAACAAGGATTTTCTTCCCTTGACTCTATAATTATTGTAGACATTATAGTTATTTCTGATAAACTATACTCAGAAAATGATTTCTGTGGCGTTTTCTTTCTGACGGCCGACGGCAGAGTCATCTATTTTTACCAGAAAGACGAGGATTTATTCATGGAAAAGAATCTCACCTCCGGCAGTGTGCTGAAAACAGTTATCTATTTCTCCCTGCCATATTTGTTATCTTATTTTTTGCAGACACTCTACGGCATGGCGGATCTGTTTATTATCGGGCAGTTTGGAGGCGTGGATGGGACGACGGCGGTCTCGGTCGGCAGTCAGGTCATGCATATGCTGACGGTTATGATCGTTGGTCTGGCGATGGGCGCAACGGTTCTCATCGGACGCGCGGTCGGCGCGGGTGACCGGAAGCTTGCGGCGCGCGGCATCGGTAACACGATTTCCTTATTTGCAGGTCTGTCCATTCTTCTGACCGGGCTTCTGCTGACGGCGGTTCACGGCATTATCAGGCTGCTGTCTGTCCCGGAGGAAGCGGTAAACGGCACCGCGGCATATCTGATGATCTGCTTTGCCGGCATCCCGTTCATCACCGCCTACAATATCATCAGCTCTATTTTCCGCGGCATGGGCGACTCCAAAAGTCCGATGTATTTCGTTGCAATCGCCTGTATTATCAATATTGCGCTTGATTACCTTTTAATGGGCGTGTTTTCGCTCGGTCCGTCCGGCGCGGCGCTCGGCACGACCCTGTCACAGATGTGCAGTGTCCTGATCGCCCTGATCGTAATCATTAAAAAACGGATGTTTCCGGGTTTTCGTCTCCGTGACCTCCATCCACATAAGACTACCATAACCTCCATCCTGCAGGTCGGAATCCCAGTTGCAGTTCAGGACGGCTTTATACAGGTTTCTTTTCTGGTTATTACCATGTTTGCCAACCAGCGCGGATTAAATGATGCGGCGGCGGTCGGAATCGTTGAAAAGCTGATCGGAATCCTGTTTCTGGTTCCATCCTCGCTTCTCTCCACGGTTTCCGCCCTCTCCGCTCAAAACCTGGGCGCCGGAAAACCTGAGCGTGCCCGTCAGACGCTGCGCTACGCGATCTGCATCACATTTTCTTTCGGGCTGATCATCGCAATTGCCATGCAGTTTGCTGCCGGTGCCGCCGTCTCCCTCTTTACTGATGAGGCAGAGGTTGTCCGGCTCGGAACCCAGTATATGAAGAGCTATGTGCTGGACTGCATGATCGCCGGTATCCATTTCTGCTGCAGCGGTTTCTTCTGCGCCTGCGGACTGTCCGGGCTGTCCTTCCTGCACAACTGCATCTCGATCGTGGTAGCGCGCATCCCGCTCGCATGGCTCGCCTGCCGCTATTTCCCGGAAACACTGTATCCAATGGGATTCGCAGCGCCGATCGGATCTCTCATCTCCGTTGCCATCTGCCTGATTGCATTGCGGTGGATTAGACGGCATCCGGAAAAGCTGGTTATGAATTTACATCCAGTTGAAACTGAATAAATGCTGCATTCCCATCTGGATCTTGAAACTTCCATCCGCCAGTTCGACAAGTCTCAGACTGAAACAGCGGTCTGACCTGGAAAGGTCGGTGTCGGCATTTCGCCGGAAGCTTTCTCCGTTCCGAGCACAGACAAATGGCAGGAAACTACCTGCATGGTTGCCCGCTTTCGCGGCAGCCATCAGGAAGCTCCTGCCCCATATAAAACTCTTCTGCAATTTATCCGGGAGCATTCTCTCCCCATCACCGGATTCTACCGTGAGATCACCCGCTTACTTTTCCCGCATCTCCAGCAGTCTCCATGCCTTCTTATTCTGGACTTCCAGCACGGAACCACAATATTCACACTTTTTCAACCCCAGCTTCTGAATCGGTGCACCGCAGTTTGGACAGATAAGCGAAACCGCTGCCCCTGCTGTTTTCGCATCCTCATAGACATATACCAGTTCCGTCTCATAAACCGTCTGAATCAGATTCGAATGCAGTTCTGACTGCATCTCAGGCGATTTCTCATATTCAGTCATTTCCTCATACTCGACCGCCGACTCACACAGAATCCGGCAGAGTCCTTTTTCCTTCTGATAGCGGCTGATGACCGTCCGGTGGATATGTATCTTCTGATACTCTTTTTCCAGTTTTTTTCTCAATTCTGTCTCGATCTGAGCCTTCCACTCGCTCCAGTTAAACTCCGGGAAATCTTTTGCAATCTGCGGCAGGCACAGCCGGTCCATTCCCGCCAGCGAACGCGGTTTGGATGCGTCTGGCTGCGTCAAATCACCTTCCGATAAATGCTTTGCCACATACCGAAGCACCTGTACCTCCGGCGTACTCGCCAGCTGCCGCATTTTCCTCTTTATTTTGCGGTAAATCCACCAGACAAGCGCTGCCGCAATCAAAATGCCAATGATCCACCCTATCGTTTCTGTCCGCACCACTGCCTCTCTTTCTATGTTGCTGCACACACACGTGACCAGTAACTTTTCTTTATCTCTATTCACACGCATGGCATACCGCAAGCTGATTTTGCCGCTCCCCCTTATTCCAGAACGGCAAAATCCGCGCATGATACTTAAACCTGATACTCCTTATTCCGCCTTGCTCGCAGCCTTGTCGCTCATCGCCTTTGAATTTACCATGATCCGCAGATGGGACCCTTCGCCGCATTTGCCCTTCTCATCGTTTACTTCAATATCAAACCACATTTTCCGGCGCTCAATGCTGCGGAGTTTTGCAGTCGCTGTTACCTTCATTCCCACCGACGTCGGAGCCAGATGGCGGCAGTGAATCTCCGCTCCGACCGTCGTCTGTCCTTCCTCCAGATACGATTTCGCCAGTTCCAGCGCTGCCGCCTCCATCAAAGCCACCATATTCGGAGTAGACAAAATTTGGGAACCTGCGCTTCCGATTCGCTTTGCCGTCATCTCATCCGTTACTTCCCAGGTCAGGCTGTATTCCTGTAATTTTTCTGCCATTTTCGCTTCCTCCATATTATAAAATAATTTTGTCGCGGCTATTTAAAATGCCGTTTCGTGAATGATTCTATTATAGCAGAAGATGTGAAAATCGGATAGCGCATCTTACTTCACAGCTAATCAAACAGTTAAAATTCCGAAAATTCTTGTAAAACAAAAAAAGGAACCATCTTTCGATGATTCCTCAGAGGCGACAACCAGATTTGAACTGGTGATCAGGGTGTTGCAGACCTTGATCGCCAGTCTCTGGAAGCCGCATAAATACTACGTTCCCAGACACGGTGCACTCATTTGGTGCCCTATTGGTGCCTTATTTTTTATAATTGGACAAAATCTGTCGCTGTCATAATCTTCGGATTTGTTACACCAGACTCTAAGAAGTCTTTATCTCCCGTTAAAAGTACATCTGCATTTGCATGAATCGCCGCCCGAAGAATCGGTCGATCCTTCACATCCCTTATCTGCTCTTCCGAACTATGCTCTTCCAGCGGAGTAGGAACAATCTCCAGTGTCATTAATGACAATGATAAAAATCGTTCCAAAGCTGATATCTTTTTAGGAAATTTTCGATTAAAAATTCTCCGCATCTCATCTATGTTTTGTTCACAGACAAGTCCGTGATTCGGATACGTTACCGCCTTCACAAATGCCTTGAAAGGTGTACCCGTACTGCTAAGCGCTGCCGAAATGAGAATATTGGTATCAATCAGAACTCTCATTATGCCTCACTTTCCGCACGAACCTCTTTTACCAAGTCCATTACCGCCTCATCCGATGTAAGCCCTGCTTCTTCTGCCTCCCCTGCCATCTGTGCCTGTAACATCTGCATTGCATAAACGGCTGAATTAATGAGTCTAACGCTTCCATTCTCTACAACAAAGGTAATTCTATCCCCGCTGGAGACACCCAAAATTTCACGTACATCCTTTGGAATTGTAACCTGACCTTTCGCCATTACTTTCGCATTATCAATAAATGTATTCGCAAGCATAAAAACACCTCCTATTTCAAAATAGGGAAAGTAGGGTTTTCCCTACTTTTATTATATACACTTACTTTCAAAATATCAATATTTAAATTTTCCAGTTTTTGCAAGACGATTTTCTGCCAGCCGCATCCCAATCTCGTCAACAAATGCCTTTGAAATTTGTCGCGACTGTCAAAAAATCTTCTTGCAAAAAGTAGGTGTAGATAATTTCATCTCATATAAAAGAAATACATTTTATTTCAATGCAACCAAACGCTTTAATTTATCTTCCTCCTGCTGTTTCTCCTCTTTAATTCTATACCAATTTTCATATCTTTCATTGAGATCAATCGTATCATCCAACAAATAATAAACCGGAACCGTCCTTTCAAATCCGTTATCGTTAATCAATGTTTTTGTTTCTGATGACTCGACATATCTAAGAAAATAGGAACCTGATTTTGAAAAAGGATTTTTTTGAGACGAATAGAAAACAACCTTTTCATCTCCTATATCCTGCCCGTACATCGTATATGTCACATTTACACCTACCCATTCACTACCTTCAACCTGTCGATAACTGTCAACTTCCTTTCTAATATCGCCTGAAATGGTATCATCATATTTGGTTTCCAATCTTTGTGAAATGTACCATTCCCCTGTTGCGCAACTATCATACACCTTTGATATATCAAAACTTTTCTTTCCTATTTTTATACTTTGAACTTGCTTTAATTTTTCATCCAAAGTTTTAACCTGATTAACCTGATTGATAATTTCCCTAATATCTTCCACTCCATATAAGGTTTGGTACATTTCACAGTAAAGCTGCATGTTTTTAAGCCTCAAAACATCATTTTCCCGCATTTCTGTTTTCATTTTATCTAACAGAAATTCCTTTACCTGTGTCTCATCTTCCTTCTTCAATTTTTTTATCAATTTTTTATTTGATTCGTCAGACCACTCATTTACAAACTCTTGCATCCGATTTCTAAACTCTTCTTGTTTCGCAATGTCTGCTTCCCTGACTTTTTCCAATTTTTCCTGGCTCTCCCTTGCGGTCAATTCTTCCTGTTTCTTACTCTCGGCTGCTATCAACTCTTCCTGTTTTTTACTCTCAGCTACTATCTCCGCTTCCCTTTCCTTGCTTGCAGCTACGATTGACTCTTCCAGATTCCTGCTCTCAGCTTCGGCTGATTCTTGTGCAAGGCTTTCATTTACCTTTTTCTTCTCATCAACATTATTCAGAATTAACTGAATTTTTTCTTGCTGTTCTGCTGAAAATTCATCCATTATCTCTGTTATCTTTTTTTCAAGCGCTCCGTCAAAATCCGCTATATCTGACAGCTTTTCCGAATATCGTTCTATGACTTCTTCTGCTCCTGAATAATCTTCCGAAACTTCCCATAACTCTATATATTTTTCCGCCACATCTTTTGTCACATCTTTATCTGCCTTACTATTTAACACTTCTTTTGCGGATGAATAATTTTTTTCATTCAAATATTTCTGATATTCTCTCTCCCATTTCGAATCAACAAACCATTCTAGAAATGCCATTGAATACAGAACTAGCCATGCCATGTTCCATATAAAAGCTATTTTACTTCTTATTTTATATCCCTTTTCTTGGTCAATTCTGTCTTTAAATCTCAGTATTGTCAATACTAATGAAGCTGGGTAAAATAAAAAAAACGTTAAAATCAACATCGGATATGAATAATACCATTTCTTTCTCTGTTTTTCCATAAAATCTTCCCTTCTTCTATATAGTACAAAAGAAGCGCTTGCCTCCTATTGAAACAAGCGCTTTAATATTTCTATGATGCAAATTCCATTAAGAGATATAACGCTGTACCAGCTCTAAAACTCCAGCATTTCTATTGGGACTGCTATAGTCCATATAAACAGTTCCATTTGCTTCATAGAACATCATATACATAGGATTTCCTTCTTCACGAATTTCATAAACCGCATCATAATTTGATATACTCCAATCTCCCGCGCTAGTACATGTATATACTGGAATATGCTCTGACTCACAATTACCTCCATAATAAACACATACATCACCAACTTCATCTGTATCAATATCCGAACCAACACTAAACTCGATTGTATAGCCAGCGCCTTCATACCGTCCTGCATAAGCTGATGGATCCGAACCATAATTACCCGCAGGTACTTCATTGGATACGGGTGCATTTTCTGTATATTCTTCAGCAGGAACTGTCGCTGCCGTCTGTGTCTGATACTTACCAGAAAAATATCCGCCTGTAATTTCACTTATTCCCTGATTTTCTATTACGGATGCCACCATTACTAATGTGAGCACATCTGTTCCTTCAAGATTTTTATAAGAACTATATGCTACTGGCATAGCTACAACCCTGGCAAAATCCCCTTCTACTATTTGTGTCTGTTTTCCTATATAATAAATATAATAGCAATTTCCATTTACATCATATGAGTTTAAACAAGTTACATAATCATATGGCGAATCCCCTTCTCCAAAATTTTCTTCCCATATTTGCTGCACGGTCAACTGCTCCATAAAAGCAAATCTGCCGGATATATCTTTTGGATTTTTTATCATATGAGAATAATCTAAAGTGGTATCAATATATTGTGATAACTCATCCAGACACTCATTTGAAGCAGGGAACAGTTCCAAATGTGATTGAATAAACTCCGTTTGATTGCTAGATAGTTCAAATTTAGGGTCTACCGTACCTATATTTGTTATTGTGCCAATAATGTCTAACTGGCTTTTCGAAGTTTTTAACCCATCCGCATTCTTTTCGCTGTTCAACTGTTCTTCTGCACTCTCAGCCTCCGGAACTTTTACTGTTTCCTCCGACTCTTGTGGGAAACTCAAAGCGATAACTATCACAACCATAACTACCACGGCACCTATACCCAGTAATATTTTTTTCAATTTCCCAAGAGATTTTTTCTCTTCATCCTTTTTTTCATAATTTTGAGAAACTATCATATTTTCGGTCTGGAAATTATCTAACAACGGGTTTCCGCATATACTGCAAAACCGTTCGCCTCCTGTTAATTTATTTCCACATTTAGGGCAATAATTAATTTTCCTATTTTCCACGCCATCTACCCCCTTATCTTAATTTTTGAGTCACAATTCGTACAAATCTAATTAGTATATATTCTTGTTTTATCTGTACTACACGAAGAAATTAGGCTATTTTAGCCAAATATCTTTCTATTGCAGTCTTATACTCTTGCATTGTAATTCTTCTACGTTTTCTCATTACTATCACTATTGCCTCATCCATAATTGCTACCCTTGCATATCTCCTAGGTTCTCCAGATCTAAACATATTCTGCAATATTTGCTCTAACTCTGGATGAGCAATCGTATCATTAAGTACCTCATCCCTTTTATAATCCATATACCGATTCCTATCACCAATAATATCAAAATAATTTGCATATAATACTTTCTCCTCCGTTTTAATAAAATTCTCCCCTTCTAAAACTAATAAATTTCCTCTTGGGCATTCGTTTTTGCTTTGGTAACCCCCTCTTCTTTAGCTATTTGCATTACTCTCCTTGAACTCAAATTCAAATACCTAGATATTTCTTGTATTGACTGAACTCCATAATTTTCACATATGTATTTCTGAACAAAACCCTTACTGTATAATTTTTTAGGGAACGTAATGGTTGTTCCATTATATTGCTCGTAAATTTTCAATATCGTATTTTCGTCTGTTATTGACAATAATTCACCATATATTCCTGAATATCGCTTCATACGCTAAAGCATCACCTCTTTATCCACCATTTTATCTCTATTGCAGAGAAATTATCATTTGAAATTTTCATCTATATTTTTCACATCCAATCTCAACACACTTAATAACAAAAAATCAGGAAGACTACTTTTACCTAGTCTCCCTGACTTTTTCATTTTCTATGCTACCTTAACCGTAAACCTGCTACTTTTCCTACTCTGCACATACTCCCGATAGACCTCCGGTTTCTCCTGCTTCAGACGTTTTATATCCAAGCGTTCTGAAGCAATTTCCTGCCACACTACCCGGTAATGTTCGCTGTTTGCCTCCCCGCATCCATCCATAAATACCTTTACCTCCTGCTCAATCTGCGCCTTTTCCCTCTCCAGCTGTTTCATTTCCTCTGAAATATCCCGCCTGCGGTTCAATTTTGTTTCCATCGCCGCTGACAGCTCTCTTGTTTCCGTCTTTTTGAACCGATGAAAATATTCTTCCAGCACAGCGCTACATGATGCAGATCCATCCGGTTCTGGCATCCGCCTCATCAAGATATGATTCTTCCAAAAATCCTCTTCCAATGCTATCAGCTGGTCTGCCATTTCTTCATCCCAGTCAATCCGAGAATATACGAATCCCTGTCCCAGTATGACCGCCGCGATATACCAGGTACGTTTTCCGGTTACCACCATGTAATGAATACACTGCATCAGATAATGCATAGGAATCGCTCCATTCTCCCATTTTCCCGCATTGTAGGCGCTTACCGTCTTACACTCCAGACCTGCATCTTCCCTCACAAGCAGCCGATCCACATCCGCATACATAAACGGATGCGTTTCGCTCCAATACATCTTATTAGAACGCCGCACCTTTTTACCCGTCTCTTCTGTAAACCGCTGTGCAACATAGTTTTCCAAATCTCTTCCCTGCCGCATTGCTTCATTATCCGATAAATCCAACGTATCCGTTGTCTTCTCCCAATAAACCGCCATTGGACTTCTATATGGATTCAATCCACACACAGCTCCAGCGTCCGAACCTCCGATTCCTCCTTTCCGCAACCTCAACCATTCCTCATGCTCCATTCCCATTGTTGATATTGTCTTACACATAACTATTTCTCCTTTCCTTGTCCCATTTTAGGCAGCCGCTACGGGGTTCGACTTTTTCAGTCCACTCATCGCATCCCGATAATGCTCCGGCTTCATCTGCTCAATCCTTTCTAAATGATAACGTGCCAATACCTGTTCCAGTGAAATCCCTGTTCGCTCTAATTCTTTTTGCAAATCCCGCCGCATCTTATCCGACAGATGTGCTCTGACTGTTTCGGACACTCTTCCCGGCTTGTTAGAAGAAGTTCCTGCTGACTGCATTCTAAATACGACGCCTCCTTTGGCATTACAGATCTCCAGACTTTCTATTTCCCGGTTTGATGTGTAGCTGATAGCCGACACCCGAAAATGCTCAGATGTTGTATATCTTTTCCCATCATATGAAATCGCGGCTTTCTCTACCGGAATCCAAATAAACGGAGCCGAATATAACTCTCTCCCAATCCCCCAGTTGACACAAGCACGTTTGAAGCTGTCCGATGCCTGCCCCTTTTCTTTTTCCGTATAACTCTCCGTTCCTACGTCCTGCTTGGCTATCCATTGCTGTTTCTCGGCATCCCACACCTCTACCGTACAGTACAAATTTCCGCCTATCTCCTGATGTGTCCGCTTCCATCCACATGGAGAAAAGCATTCATCCAAAATCTTTTGATCCACGCGGGCATCTTTATATAGAAGCAAACTCAATCCATTTTTCCCTATACTTCCGACCCTGCATTCAATTTCACTGGCTTCTAAAAGACGAATTTTACTTCCGATCATGTCTCATCCCTCCTGTTTTTCTCAAACGGGCAAAAGAAAAAGAGTACCCGCTTTTAAACGGATACTCTCATTTTTACCACTATGCCGTTTTTACCATTTCATACGCCTTATCTATCATCGCATTTCCATCCACTGTCCGGGCAAATAGATTCTCCCGGTAACCACTCCGCGTTCTCAGCGGCTTGGCATGGGTCGCAAAATCAGATACCGCATTGATAAAACGATATGCATTCTTTCCTATATGCTGTAAATCTGGTGCATCAAAATACCTCGCTTTCATATCCTCTTTCATTCGCATAATATTTTTTACCTGCTGTTCCGACGGATTCAGCAGCAATGGGAACATAGAATCTATATATTCCAGCACCTGACGATCGGATAATTTCTGTTGATTCAGATAATCAATCGTCTTTCCCAGTTCCGCCATATATTTATCCGCATAAAGCAGCGTGTTCTTCGCATCTTCCAATTTTCCCCGGATATCTCCCGTATGATTGGTCGCCCAACAGCGCTTCGCCGTTGATAGCGCCAGATTCAACGTATTCTGGCACACGACACGAATCGGTGTCATAGCTGCCTTAATTGCCCCGCTTCCGTCATGGCTGTTCATGAATACCAAATACGGCGTGATCTCATCCCCACTGATAATATAGCGGGTGGGAAGTTTCGCTAAAATCCAAGTCCGGCGACCGTTCTGCAAACTGCCTGCCGTTTCATATGTGACTCCCTCACCAAGTAATTCATCCGTAAAAGCAAACGCTTCTTCATTCTGGACTACCTTGTAGCGGTCACTTACCACACCTAACACCTGATTATCAGTCTCTCTCAAATTTGCCTGAAATCCCGGAACGGTGATCCCTTCCTCCGTCACCAGATTTTTCTGAACCACTCTCCAGTCCAGACCTGCCAGTTCTAACGCCGCCCCCGATGTTGGTGCTTCTTCCACCATGGTTCCCAGACCATGCCACGGTTTTGTTCTCGTATAAAACATTGTCTCCACATTCGCTGCCATCTTACTTTCCTCCTTCCAGTCTGTGTGCCAGCCAAATAATCAGCTGTGCCGATGCTTTTCCCATTAATTTCAAAATTTGTGCTCCTGTTTTCATTTTGTTTCCTCACTTTCTGATTTTCTTTGATTCAAACAAATGATGTATGATTTCAAAATCGAAGAGTACGCAACAACCGGAGAGAAAAACACTCATATAAACCAATAGGTACTACCACACCCCAAATTATTTTTTGAAAGGAATGATTCTATGTTCGAACAAACACCAGATATCCTGACCTTTAAAGAATGCCAGGAACTCTTAAAGATAGGAAAAAACACCCTGCTGGATTTACTTCATAACGAAGAAATTGAAGGCTTTAAAATCGGCACACGCTGGAAAATCCCTAAAGCTGCCGTGCTGGAATATATTTATCATAAATATTGAAGTATGTGCCAATGTGTCAATGTGCCAGAACTTTTTTACCTTTTTTCCATTTTGTATTAATTAAAATACAATTCCCTTCTGTCCGCGCCCATAATTATCTCAACCAATCATTTTTGCTAATAAAATCAAGGTTTTCCCGGCACATTGACACATACTTTTTTCCTCAAAAAACTGTAGAGTGTCCAATTGTGCGATCAAAACGAGTTGAAAATTTCTTCAACCGTTCTATACTAAGCTCACAGGAAATCATTTTACTAAGGAGGTAGTCATATGGAAAGAACAATTAACTTTATTCAGGTTGTCTACGAGTATTATAAGAATGAACCGCCTTACAGCGACTTCACGCTTGAAGAGCTTCTTGAGAAAGAAATTCTTACAGGCAAAAAAGCAGCTTCCGTTCCGGTCACAGAATTTGAACAAGCCCGCCAGGACTTTACCAAAGATTTCCGTGATATTGTGCGGATATTCTGCATCGAGGATTTTATAGAAGATTTCAAAATAAACGGTGAATATCAATTTACTTTCGCTGATCGTGATTTTCTCGTTACGCTGGTTAATCATTACCGCACAAAACAAGCCTGGATAAAAGCTCTGAAAAAGGCGTTTAATTATCCGCTTGATAAGCGTAATTTCGAAAATCTCAACCTCGAATATTTTTGCAAATTCCAGCATTCGGATGAACTCATTGACGAACTGAGATTTGCTGTCGAGGGATTTCTTGAAATGTATAATCGCCTAGAGACTGTCTCTGAGGATGCCAAAAAGAAATTTGAGCAGACCATACAAATCGCAACACAGTATCCAACCATGGCGTTCAAACAATTTTTTTCGAATAGAATTTTTGATATGTGTACTTCCGCTATCACATTAGAGGATGTAACGCATTCACTTGATGGTGTCATTCTCAACGACTACTATCAGTGGCTTCATACCACCGCTTCCCAGCTCGATTCCGTTATATCCAACGCACAAGATAGCCTTATCGCTATCCGCAAAAAACGAGCCAAAGAATTTCAGAACGCGATGAATAAAGAGGCTGAGCTACGTATCGTCTCCGAGTGTGCCGAACGATTAAATCAGTATGTACGCAAACATTGTCCGGAAGCACTTGATGAACATGATGAATGGGAGGATAGTTCAATGAAGAGAACACTCGCCGAAAGTAAAAAGCAGCGAACCAAAAACAGCCGCCACCGTCAGGTATGGAAGGATGCCTTGATGAATGAGCAAAAGAATCATCCAGAGGCTTTTGAAATTATGGCTAAATTTTATAATATCATCTAAAATTAGCTTGACATCCTTGGATTGAGCCTCATAAAACAGTTCAAAAATATGCATTTGCAATGTATTGCAAACGTGGGAGATTTTGCCCAAAAATCTCCCACGTGTTTTTTTTCGCCTCCTTTGCTATACTATCCCCATCATCAGTACTGAAGAAAATTTAAAATATAAGGAGGAACGGTAGCGCAGCTCCGGAACTGTGCTACCTATATCAAAAATATGAACGAAACATCAATCGAAACAAAAAACGCTGTTCTGGCAGGAGTAGAGGCAGCAAAGCAGCCTAAGAGTTCTGCTATTCTCTTCCAGCTTCTCAACAGGGGCGCTTCTGCTAAGTTAGATGTTTATGATTGCTCAAAAATAAGCAATGCCTATATCTGTATCAGGCAGAACCACTCTTCTATGATCTGGTCTGTCCAAGATGGAGAATATGTATCTTGCCCCACATCCTTAACGATATGGATTAAAAATTCAAAGAAAATGGGAATTGCCGTCAAATCAACCGAAACATCCGAATCGCAGTTTATTGTGAATAATGGCAAAGACTTTTTCTTTCCAGAGGATTTTTCCATCCACGGGTTCGTTGAAAATCAAGAATATGGCATCGCTTTTTTCTTCTCTCATGATAAACAAGTCTTTACACGGGAGGAAAATAATGAGGAGGGATTTTCTTCTCTCTGTACCTTATTGACTCTGTTTATGCAAGACAAAAATGGTTCTAGCGTGGAGGAGGATGAAAATGACTACATGGAATACTCCTTCTGATAAAGACTTGAAATCTGGAACAGAAGACTCAAAAAATAACTCTGAAAATATTTGGGGGGATTTTACCGAAGATTTTCATCAAGCGTTACATGACACAGACCACGCAGAAAATCTATCGGACAATCTCTTGCTGTCCACGGAACATAAAGAAAATACTCCGAGGAAAAAAGCAAAAAGGACGGAGAAAACACGGAGACTTGGTAACTGGTCAACTAAAAAATTAAAATTCGAATTTGATGAGGATGATTTTTTCCAAAATCTTATCGACTCATCCAGTCCACCAAACGAGGATGAGATACCGGTAAAACCTTCTCCGAATCCTTCGGCAGAAAAAATAACACCTGTATCAGTGCCGCAGCCTACGGTAATACCCGTGACACCTCCAGCACTGATGTCAGGCAAAAATAAACCTTCAATGAACATAGACCAGATAGCGAATGCTATTACCAAGGCTCTGACTATCATCCTGCATGATAACTGTCTTTATTATTATACAGGTAAATGCTATCAGATTATCGAGGATTCCGAAGAGCTTCTGAGGGTTGTCCGCTCGAAAGTCAGACAGGACGCGTTCTCCAGCTATTCGAAGAAAAAATTTGACGATTTATTTACCTATATGCGGGTAGACGAACGCCTGATTCCAGATGATTATGAGGAAAAGCTCCAGAAATCCGCTGATTATGTCAGTCTCAAAAACGGTGTCCTGAATTTGAAAAAATTGAAACTTCTTGCTCATAATAAGAAATTTCTTATTTTCTATTCTCTGGATGCCGACTGGATAAAAGAGCCTGAAAGCCAGAGTTTTGATGGATTTCTATCTACTATCAGCGGTGGGAATCCTGAAATTAAAACTCGAATCATAGAATCCATGGGGTATTTACTTTCTTCCTGTAATAAGGGGAAATGTTTCTTTGTAATGGGAACTGCTCCAAACAGTGGTAAAAGTACGTTAGGCGAATTTCTTCAAAAAACGCTTGGCAATAAACTGGTTACCAGTAAATCCATTGCCCAGATTCCCGGACGTTTTTCGATGGGCGATATTCAGGGAAAACTTCTCAATCTATCTCTGGATCTCCCTAAAGGAAAATTTACCCCTATCGTCGTGTCTATCATCAAACAGATTACCGGTGGGGACAGCATTTCAATAGAACGAAAATATGACAAACTGCGGGATATTCACAGTACAATGCGCTTTCTATTCGCAAGCAACTATCCCGTTACGATTTCACGTTCTGATGAAGACGATGCTTTCTGGGCACGTATGATCGTAATTCCTTTTCTTTACACCATAGAAAAGGAAGACGCAGATACAGAGCTTTCCCGTAAGCTGCTACAGGAAAAAGATGATATTATATCCATTTGCCTGCGCGCCCTAGGCAATGTAGTCCATAATCATTACATTTTCTCTCCCTGTGAAGCCGCGGACAAGATAAAAGAACGCTGGCGGTATCAAGAGTGTGACTCTATAGAAAGTATCCCACTATTTGTAGAAGAATACCTGGAGGTCACTGGAGAACCGACCGATATGGTTTACTCCCGACAGTTATACGAGATTTATTGTAATTTCTGTGAGGAGTCCGATTTTTCTCCCCTGCGCTACCACACGTTCATCAGCTGGTTTTGCTCCAATATCAATGGATGCTCTACCAGAAGGCGGCATGAAACAGGGAAAAATCCAATGGCTGCTCTTGCAGGTATCCGGGTAAAACAATGGGCTGAGTAGGCAACAGGTAAATTTCATTTTTTAGATTATACATCATATCTGTGAAATACACAGAAAGGAGATTTTGATATGGTTTACAGCAATTTATATTCATTTTCCGACTTATTAACGATCTTTCCATTTGGAAAAACAAAGCTCCGGCAGCTACTGCTCGCAGGTGTCCTTCCGGTTGTGAAAGTCGGTCGCCAGTATGTTACCAGCGATGAAGCAATCCAGCGTTGGGTTCTGGAAAATGCAGGAAAAGAAATTTTATATTGATTTTTAACAGCGGCGGATTGTGACACCTGTTACTCGTCACAATCCGCATCTTTAGACGAAAGGAGCACTAAAATGCCATCTACTACAAGTACCCGAAAAAGAAAAGGCGCTGGAAACATCCAGAAGAAAGCAAATGGTTCTTATCTTGGGCGCATCCGTATTACCGGATACGATACATATTATTATACCGGAACCTCTGAAAAAGATGTTCAAAAGAACCTCAATGAATTTTATGAAAAAACACAGCGGCAGGAAATAATTGCGCGCAAGGAGACCGTCAACACCTATATCGAGCGATGGCTTGAAAATGTAAAACGGCACACTATGAAACCAGCTTCCTACGATCGTCTGGAACGCACTTACAACCGACAGATCAAGCATTCTCCGGTAGGTCGCAGTCAGTTAGGAAGCCTTACCAGCATGGAAATACAAGCCTTAATCAATTCATACACATCATCGTTAGCTTATTCAACTCTAAAGAAGGTCTATGACCTCCTGAATAATTGCTTCCGATATGCTGTTGCCGTCCGTGATATCGGGTACAATCCAGTTGAGGGGGTACAGCTCCCCAAACAGGAAAATATGGCGATTCAGCCAAAAGAAATTGAGATATTATCAAGCGAAGATTTAGCAAAACTTGAAAAAGCGCAGTATTGCCTCTATTCAAGCGGAGAACCGCGATACTGGTACGCTTCCGCCTATGTGCTAATTGCCAATACCGGGCTGCGCTCCGGCGAAGCACTCGGACTGACATGGGATAAAATCAACTTCAAAGCCAAGACACTGACCGTATCACAAAATGCTTCCAGAATCAAAAACCGTGATGGCATCAATGCACATGGAAGTAAACAAATTATCGTTTCTACGAAAACCCGTTCTGGAACTCGCCAAGTTCCCCTAAACGATAAAGCGCTGGCTGCCCTTAGCCATCTAAAAGAATTGCACGACCGGAAACGGATTCAAAGCAACTTCGTAATCTGCACATCAACTGGAAAGATGGTGGTTCAAAGCTCTTTCTATCACATTTTTCAAAATATGCAGCGGTCGCTTGGCATCACGCCTGTAACAATTCACGCACTGCGCCATACATTCGCCAGTCAGTTGATAGAAGCCGGTGTAGACATTAAGGTAGTAAGTCAGCTATTAGGACATTCCTCCGTGAAAATCACTTATGATACCTACGTTCATACCAGCCTGGAGCGTGCATTTTCTGCCGTACAGACTCTGGTATAGCCATCCAATAAATGGCTGAAAAATTTGGTGCCCTATTGGTGCCTTATTTTTCGTTCAAGAGCAGTAAAAAATGACTTCTAACGGAAATTTACAAGGAAATTTTCTCATGGATATTTCACAGCCAATCAAAAGTCTAAAATCCCGGAAACCCTTGTAAAATAAGGCTTTCCAGGCATAAAAAAAGGAACCACCTTACGATGATTCCTTAGAGGCGACAACCAGATTTGAACTGGTGATCAGGGTGTTGCAGACCCACGCCTTACCACTTGGCTATGTCGCCATAAATGACCCCAACGAGATTCGAACTCGTGTTACCGCCGTGAAAGGGCGATGTCTTAACCGCTTGACCATGGGGCCAGATATTAAATTAAAACTCCCCGAGTAGGACTCGAACCTACGACAGCGCGGTTAACAGCCGCGTGCTCTACCGACTGAGCTATCGAGGAATAAAAGGTATATACCTTCAAAACTGCACACTGAATTTCTTCTACTTCTATCTTTCATCCTTCAGGAAATAACTTCCTCTTTCCTATCCTTAACCATAACCTTTTGGTTAAGCCCTCG